>Ga0310121_10000679_pt1 | contig 36512 bp, 31 predicted proteins | sample CB27_Tmax_986_MG_FD_203504 | JGI IMG/M metagenome (GOLD analysis project Ga0310121, IMG submission 203504) | Marine microbial communities from Western Arctic Ocean, Canada - CB27_Tmax_986 | ecosystem: Environmental > Aquatic > Marine > Oceanic | place: Canada: Western Arctic Ocean | collected...
GGCGAAACCGGAGACCAAGGCAGCGGCGAAACCGGAGGCCAAGGCAGCGGCGAAACCAGAGGCCAAGGCAGCGGCGAAACCGGAGACCAAGGCAGCGGCGAAACCGGAGGCCAAGGTAGCGGCGAAACCGGAGGCCAAGGTAGAAGCAGAACCAAAGGCCAAAGCCAAACCAAGGAAGGCCCCGAAGCAGACTAAAAAAGAAACGACAACCACTTCTAGCAGTGCCGCTTCTACAAAGGCGAAGGCGACTGAGGCGAAGACCAAGGAGCCGGCTCAGGCAAAGGCAACTTCATCCGCAAAGGCGGCCACAGACAAAGCTCCCAAGAAGGACTCTGAACCCGAGCCAAAGGTGACCGAGGCAAAGGGTTGAAGCGGCGCCTGCAAGGGTAGCGAGGGTTTATGGCGATTACAGCGGAGCAGGTCAAATCTCTCAGGCAGAGAACTGGCGCGGGCATGATGGACTGCAAGAGAGCTCTGGCCGAGGCCGAGGGAGCGGTTGACCGTGCTATTTCAATTTTGCGGGAAAAGGGCCTGGCGGCAGCCCAGAAGAAGTCGGGTCGCGACACCCATGAGGGTATCGTTGGGCACTATGTCCACGCGGGGGGGAAGTTGGGCGTGCTGGTTGAGGTCAATTGCGAGACCGACTTTGTTGCCCGTACCGAAGATTTCCAGAGTTTGGTCAGAGATCTCGCCATGCAGGTCGCAGCATCCAACCCTCTCTATGTGTATCGTGATGACGTTGGGCAGGAAGAAATTGACGCAGAAAAGAAAATATATCGCAAGCAGGCGTCGAATAGTGGCCGGCCCGAACATGTCATGGATAAGATCGTTGAAGGCAAATTGCAGAAGCACTATTCGGAGGTCTGCCTTTTTGAGCAACCCTTTGTAAAAGATCCTTCGATTTCGGTCAAAGATCTGATCAACGCGCAGATTGCCACCCTGAAAGAGAACATCACCATACGCCGTTTTTGCCGGTTCAAGGTTGGAGAGGACACGTAACTCTCTCCTCTTTAAGCTGACTGCAAAAGGCGTTTCATATTCGGATTGGTCATAACAGGAGGGGACTTGGCCCGGGATAACAAGGTTCCTGTGGTTGAGCCGGTTGAACTCCAAAGGCCGATCTACGCCAGAATTTTGATCAAGCTCAGTGGCGAGGTGCTGGGAGGACGCAGCGAATTCGGCGTAGACTCCGCGGCGATGGCGAATATCGCACGTGAGATAAAGGAGGTCCATTCTCTCGGTTCCGAGATCGCGATCGTCGTGGGTGGAGGCAACATCGTCCGGGGTGTTGCGGTCAGTGAGGCCGGCTTTGACCGAGCGACCGGCGACTATATGGGGATGCTCGCTACCGTCATCAATGCTCTTGCCCTTCAGAGTGCGCTCGAACAAGAGGGCATCAACACTCGCGTGCTTAGCGCAATCCACATGGCCGAGGTCGCCGAGCCATTCATTCGCAGACGCGCCGTCCGACACCTCGAAAGAAAACGCGTGGTCATTTTCGCTGCGGGCACAGGAAACCCCTATTTCTCTACCGATACCGCTGCTGCGTTAAGAGCGATGGAGATCAGAGCCGAGGTGATTCTCAAGGGGACCAAGGTAGATGGGGTCTATGACTCGGATCCATCCCAGAACGATCAGGCCAAGCTGTTCGACCGTCTTACTTACTTTCAGGTGCTTGAGAAGGGGCTGAAAGTAATGGATACCACCGCCATTTCGCTGTGCATGGATCACGACCTTCCGATTATTGTGTTTAATCTTCGCCAGGAAGGGAATATCAAGTTGGCCGTTCTGGGGAAGAAGGTCGGGTCCATTATTACCCGTTAGCTGGAAGTAGGAGACTAAGGGTCTGCGCAAAAATAATTTGGCATTTTGGCATCTCATCTTCACACCATCTTCGGCCGCTCCTCAATCGCGAAATCCTCAACTTAGATCCGGCTACGCCTGCGGTTTCGCTCAATCGTTCGCGGCCAAATCTGGTGCAAATCTGAGCGCCAATTCTACCAAGTTATTCTTGCGCAGACCCTAACTGGTAGGGGTGAGCCTTGCCGGTGATGTGGTTTATATGGAGGTGACATGACCAAAGCAGTGCTCTCGGAGGCGCGACGGAAGATGGACAAGACGATCGAGGACCTCATGCGCGAGCTAACCACCATCCGAACCGGACGTGCTTCGGTCCACATTCTGGATCAAGTACAGGTGGACTACTACGGGACGCTCACACCCATCAATCAGTTGGCGACGTTGCATGTTCCAGACCCAAGTCTGATTACGGTAAAGCCCTGGGATCCCTCGCAGATAGCAAGTCTAGAGCGGGCGGTTCAAGCCTCGAATCTGGGACTCAATCCTTCGAATGACGGTCAGGTCATTCGGATTCCAATCCCACCGCTCACCGAAGAGAGACGGAAGGAGCTGGCCAAGCGCGTTGGGAAAGTTGCAGAACAGCACAAGGTTGCGGTTCGAAATATCCGCAGGGATGCGAACGAGCAGTTGAAGAAGCTAGTGAAGAACAAGGAAATTTCGGAAGACGATGAGGCTCGAAGCCTCGAACAGACACAAACTCTAACCGACCAGTTTATTCAGAAGGTCGAGACCATAGGCAAACAGAAGGAGATGGAGATCTTAGAGGTCTGAGCATCTGAGCGTCTGAACATCGCAGAAGAACCTGCACCGGGTTTCAACAATCTGAAGACACGTTCGGCGTGGAGGCCACCCTCACGTCGCTCGACTGAAGTTTCTCTCTCGAATGGGGCCAGCGCTTCCTGGGAGGGGAACTGACGTGAAACCTAGATTTGGCTTCGGTCTCCTGGCCGCCCAAGGGTCCGGTTTGTCTTGGTTTTCTCAACTGTGGTATGAATGAAAAGTGGTGGCTGAGTTTCGAGAAGATCCAGACGATACCTCTGTCTGGCCGAAGAATCAGGGGGACGAGTCCCACTCTGACCCGCAGATTTCAACTGCGAACTCATTCATTCCCAGACTGACAGAACACGAATCGACGGGGGGTTCGGATTCTCCGACCGAAACCTGCCAACCGAACCGGACCCGGGATTGGGCATCGATCCTCCAGGATCTCAGGGGCTGGGCCAGAGACGTCTTTTTTGCCGCCTTGGCGGCAGTCCTAATTGTGATTTTCGTGGTGCAGCCGGTCAAGGTTGAGGGGACGAGCATGCAGCCCAACCTTGCCGACCAGGAGCGAATTTTCGTCAGCAAGTTCATCTATTATTTTGCCGATATCAAGCGAGGAGACGTCATTGTTTTCTGGTATCCTAATGATGTAAGCAAATCGTTTATTAAACGGGTCATTGGAATCCCTGGAGATAGAGTCGAGATCAGGAAGGGCGATGTCTATATCGATGGGCAGAGGTTGGGTGAGTCCTATGTAGGGCCCGAGTATCGCGATGACAGTTTTCATCGCATTGTTGAGGTCCCGCTGCGCCAGTACTTTGTGCTCGGCGATCACCGCAGTTCGAGCAATGATAGTCGGAGCTGGGGGTTTGTCCCTGAAGCCCAGATATTGGGTAAGGCGGTCTTTCGTTACTGGCCGCTGTCAAAGCTAGGAATGATTGATTAACCCGCATTCCTTACGCGTGTTCGCCGTCAGGTGCCGCAGAGGCCTTTCTACGCAAGGCCACGCTAACGAGACCACTAGCAGTTTAGGCCGTGCGTTGTGTCTTGAGGTGCCTGAAGGAGCGAAGTGTAGCGGCTAAGCACCGGGTAAGTCCTGACAAAAATCGACCAAGATCCAAGAGCGATCTTCGTTTGATCCGGGAGAATCGTCGTGCGGAAAGCAACCCTGTGTCTCGAAGATGGCACCTATTTTGAAGGGCGTGCGTTCGGAGCCGAGGAGGAGGCTTTGGGGGAGGTCGTCTTCAACACCTCGATGACCGGCTATCAAGAGGTGATCACCGACCCCTCTTACGCTGGCCAGATTGTGGTGATGACTCAGCCCGAGATAGGGAATTACGGAACCAACCACGACGACCAGGAATCCGCCAGACCCTTCGTTGAGGGTTTCGTCGTTCGAGAGTGTAGCCCTATCTTCTCGAACTGGAGAGCCGAGAAAAGTCTGGACGATTATCTTCGCGGACACGGCGTCGCTGGAATATCAGAAATCGATACCCGCGCCCTGGTTAGGCACATTCGCGAGCGAGGGGCGATGCGGGGCATCATTTCCTCATCTCAATCGACTCGAGAACAGTTGGGAAAGAGAGTCCTCCAGCACCCGCGGATGGCTGGTAGCGACTATGTCCGGTCCGTCAGTACGGAGCGGAGCTACACTTGGCCAGTAGAGAGTCCCCTCTTCAAGGTCGTCGCCTACGACTTCGGAATCAAATACAATATTCTGCGCTGTCTGGCTGCTCGGGGATGCGATGTCACTGTAGTGCCGGCGACGACGCTGCCCGAAGATGTCCTGGGACTGGAACCGGACGGCATCTTCCTGTCGAATGGACCGGGAGACCCGGAACCGCTGGGCTATATTGTCGAGAATCTGAAGAAGCTAGTAGGGAAGCGACCCCTGTTCGGGATCTGCTTGGGCCACCAACTTCTAGGGCTGACCCTGGGGGGTAAGACCTATAAGCTCAAGTTCGGGCATCGAGGAGGAAACCAGCCCGTTAAGAACCTCATTTCAGGAAAGATCGAGATAACCTCCCATAACCACGGTTTCGCCGTGGACCCGGAGTCCCTGGACGAGGGGCAGATCGAGCTCACTCACATGAATTTGAACGATCAGACGCTGGAAGGATTCCGGCATCGATCGCTGCCGGTATTTTCTGTGCAGTACCACCCAGAGGCCTCTCCTGGCCCTCACGACTCGCTCTATCTGTTCGATCAGTTTCTGGACGTCATGCGCGAGTATCGGGACCAGCCGGTCCGGTCAGGATGACGCAAGACCAAATTTAACGAGGAGGAGAGCCGGACCCCGAACGAAGTCCGGTTCTGAAGTGGGAACATGCCCAAGCGAGACGATCTGAAGAAGATCCTGATCATCGGATCGGGGCCGATTGTGATTGGTCAAGCGTGCGAGTTCGACTACTCCGGGACTCAGGCCTGCAAGGCCTTGCTGAGTGACGGTTTCCAGGTAGTACTCGTCAACTCCAACCCTGCCACAATCATGACCGATCCTGAATTTGCGACTCGGACATATGTTGAACCGATCACGGTGGAATATGTGTCTGAGATCATCAGGAGGGAGCGACCCGATGCTCTTTTGCCCACGGTGGGGGGACAGACAGCCCTGAATATTTCGGTTCAGCTCAGCGAGAGCGGGATTCTCCACGAGCTGGGTGTGGAGATGATCGGGGCTAAGTTGAACGCGATTCGAGTCGCCGAGGACCGCAGACGATTTCGGGAGGCGATCGAGGAGATTGGGCTTGAGGTTCCGGCTTCTGGGTTTGCCAATGATCTCAAGGAGGCGGCAGCGATCCTGGAGAAGGTGGGTCTGCCCGCGGTCATCCGTCCTTCTTACACACTAGGAGGAACGGGTGGAGGCATCGCTTTCAACAATGAAGAGTTTGACGAGATCGTGGGTCGAGGTCTTCAACTCTCCCCAATCCACGAGATTCTCATAGAAAAATCCATTCTGGGATGGAAGGAATTCGAACTCGAGGTCATGCGAGATCTCAACGACAATGTTGTGATCATCTGTTCTATCGAGAACTTCGATCCGATGGGAGTTCATACAGGGGACTCCATCACGGTTGCTCCCGCTCAAACGCTGACGGACAAGGAATATCAGCTTATGCGGGATGCGGCCATCCAGATCATCCGACGGGTGGGTGTGGAGACCGGAGGGTCGAACATTCAGTTTGCGATCAATCCCGATGACGGCCGAATGGCTGTGATCGAGATGAATCCTCGTGTTAGTCGGAGCTCGGCCCTGGCTTCGAAAGCAACCGGGTTTCCCATCGCCAAGATCGCAGCCAAGCTGGCAGTAGGCTACACGCTCGACGAGATTCCCAACGATATTACGCTCAAGACTCCGGCCTCTTTTGAGCCCACCCTCGATTATGTGGTCGTCAAGATTCCCCGCTGGAACTTCGAGAAATTTCCGGAGGCGGACGATATTCTGGGTACCCAGATGAAGTCGGTGGGGGAGGTAATGGCGATCGGCAGGACCTTCAGAGAGGCGCTGCTCAAGGGTTTTCGTTCCTTGGAAACGGGGAAGACCCTTGGCAGTGAAGTGACGGATCCCGAGCGCATTCGGGAGCATCTCGTTCGGCCCAATCCCTCCCGTCTCGCCTATATCAGCCTGGCGTTCCGTCACGGTTACACCATCGAAGAGATCTACAAGTTGACGACCATTGATCCTTGGTTTCTGGAACAGATCGAACGGGTGGTCGGCATGGGGCAGGAGCTCGAAAAGGTGGAACTTTCAGAGGTCGGTCGCGAGCAGTTGCTGCGGCTGAAGCGCGAGGGTATCTCCGATCTCTGGCTTTCCCAGATCCTGAGTGGTGCTAAGGGGAATGGTCTGTCAGGAGAGCCCGAGGAGGGTGCCGCCTCCGGCAAGCTTCGAGAAGAAGATGTCTTCCGCTATCGAGAGAAGATGGGCGTCGTACCGGTTTTCAAGAGAGTGGACACTTGTGCCGCCGAATTCGAGTCCCACACGCCGTATCTCTACTCCAGCTACGAGCGAGAGGACGAATCTGATCCGACTGACCGCAAGAAAATTGTGATTCTTGGTAGCGGTCCCAACCGGATTGGCCAGGGCATCGAGTTCGATTACTGCTGTTGCCATGCGGCTTTCGCCCTCAGGGAAGATGGATATGAGGCCATCATGATCAATTGCAATCCTGAGACGGTTTCGACCGACTACGATACTTCGGACCGGCTCTACTTCGAGCCGCTGACGTTCGAGGATGTGATGGCGGTGGTGAGAAAAGAGAACCCAGTTGGGGTGATTGTGCAGTTGGGAGGGCAAACTCCGTTGAAGCTCGCCCTGAAGCTCTTTGAAGCCGGCGTCTCTATTATCGGAACGTCACCAAAATCTATCGATCTGGCTGAAGATCGAAAACAATTCGAAGAGCTGCTTAAGGAGCTGGACATTCTGCGTCCTGACAACGGTTCGGCGATGTCGGTGGAAGAGGCTCGCAAGGTTGCCGACCGGATCGGCTACCCGATTCTGGTGAGGCCCTCCTATGTTCTGGGTGGACGGGCGATGGCGATCATCTACGACGAGGCTTCTCTCGCGAAGTACGTGAGCAATGCTGTGGAGGTCTCCCCAGAGCACCCTGTGCTGATCGATAGATTCCTGGAGGATGCACGGGAGTATGACGTCGATGCCCTGGCCGACGGTGAGAAGGTGGTCATTGGTGGAATCATGGAGCATATCGAGGAGGCTGGTATTCACTCGGGCGACAGCACCTCGGTCCTTCCTCCCATGGTGATCGAGGAGGAGCATCTGGAAACGATGAGGCATTACACCCGTCGGTTGGGCAAGGCTCTCAACGTGATAGGCCTGATGAATGTCCAGTTTGCCGTGGTCCAGGACCGTGTCTACGTCCTGGAGGTCAACCCCCGGGCCAGTCGAACCACACCCTTCGTGAGCAAAGCCACAGGGGTGCCACTGGCGAAAATGGGAGCCAGGCTCATGATCGGAAAGACCCTGTCGGAGCTGGGCCTCGACGAGGATTTGAAAGTGACCAGCTGTTTCGTCAAGACCCCAGTTTTTCCGTTTTCCAAGTTCCCCGGAGTCGACACGATTCTAGGTCCTGAGATGAAGTCGACCGGGGAGGTAATGGGAGTGGCAGACAGCTTTGGGTACGCCTACGCCAAGGCTCAGATCAGCGCGGGTAACGACCTGCCCAAGGCAGGCGTCGTCTTTATCAGCGTCAACGAGCGGGACAAACGCTATGTCAGCGCTCTCTCCAGGGACTTTCAGGAACTCGGGTTTCAGTTGGTAGCCACCGGCGGAACCGCGTCAGTGCTTGCCCAGGCAGGCCTGGAAGTCGAGACGGTATATAAGGTTAACGAGGGCCGACCCAATGTTGTCGACCTCATCAAGAGCAAGAAGATCGATCTGGTTGTCAACACTCCTTTGGGCCGAGAGTCGTTCTTCGACGAAAAGGCGATACGGCGGTCCTGCACACAGTACAGCACACCCTGTATCACGACTCTCTCAGCCGCCGCCGCGGCCATCAGCGCTATTCGAGCTCTGCAGAGGGAAGAAGTCCAAGTCAAAAGCCTGCAGGAGTATCACGGTATTTCGGCCGAGGCTTGAACGAGGAAGAGGCGCACCTCAGGGAAGAGTCGCACGTCGGAACGCCGCACGTCCCAGGTCGTGGCCCACTGGTGGTGGGCCTTATAACCCTCAGGTCATCGCCGCTGTCAGTTGCAGAGCTGCCGGCTATGAGACGTGCGACGTTCCGGCGTATCCGACCGGACCTTTACTCTGGGTCGTTTCGTTTTCTTCTCCCTTTTCCCCAACCGGGCTTATTGATCTGTCGGCTTCGAGCGATTCCTAGACTCTGGGGTGGGACGTCTTCCGTGATCGAAGACCCAGCGGCTATGTAGGCTTCTTCTTGGATAGAGACTGGAGCCACCAGCTGAGTCCCACTTCCGATGAAGGCTCTATCCTCGATCACCGTCTTATGCTTCTTTTGTCCGTCGTAGTTGCAGGTGATCGTTCCCGCTCCGATGTTGACTCCGCGCCCCACATCGGTGTCGCCCAGATAGGAGAGGTGAGCTGCCTTGCTGGAGTCACCGAACCGGGTATTCTTGAGTTCAACAAAATTTCCGATTCGGCAGGAACCGGCCACAACCGTGTTTGCCCTTAGGTGGGCAAAAGGCCCCACATGACTACCGGCACCAACCTTACTGCTTCTGACTACCGAGCAGTGGTCGATGACCACACCTTTCTTGATAGTGGCGTCGCTCAGGTGGCAGAATCCACGAATCGTGCAGTCTGGGCCAATCACGGTCTGTCCTTCCAGAATCACTCCTGGGTAAAGGACCGTGTCCCGCCCGATCACCACTGTAGGATCGATATAGACAGAAGACGGATCCAGCATGGTGACGCCTTCCAGCATCCAGCGACGAGCGATCTCATTTCTCATCTTTCCTTCTACCACTGCCAGCTCCTCCCTTGTGTTGACACCCAGAAGGTCCTCCGGAGACCTGCTCTCCAGAACTGCCACCTTCTTTCCCGTGCTCCGATGAATGCAAAGCAGGTCGGTCAAGTAGTATTCTGTCGCGCTGTTGTTTCGCGACAACTGTGAGAGGCTGGCGAATAGGGACTCGATCTTGAAGCAGTTCAAGCCCGTGTTCACTTCCTTGATGAGCTTCTGCTCGGAAGTGGCTTCCTGTTCCTCTACGATGTCGATCGCTTCGCCCCGTTCATTCCTGAGGATACGGCCATAGCCAAAGGGAGTATCCAGGATGGCAGTCAAGAGGACCTGGTCGACATCCTCCTGCTCTCGAATCTGAAAGAGGTGTTCCAGCTCCTGACTTGGGATCAATGGCATATCTCCGTAAAGCACGAGCAGACTGCCGGAGAGCTTTTCCAGTTGGGCTCGTGCCGACATGATTGCGTGGCCGGTCCCAAGCTGCTCGCGCTGCAGGACGATTTGGACACCGAAGCCGGAAACTGCCTCCTCAACCTTTTCTGCGTGGTGACCAAGGACGAGAACGGTAGTCCTGATATCCAGGTTCTCGAGCCGCTCCAAGACGTGTTGGATCAGCGGTTTCCCACACACGGGGTGCAATACCTTTGCCCGCTCCGAATTCATGCGGGTCCCTTTACCTGCGGCGAGAATAAGGGCGTGACGATCGGGGCGCTTCTGGTTGCTGGGCATACCTTGTCTTACTAGTACGTTGTTTCACAAATCCTAGCGTGCCCACACCGGGATCAGTGAAAAAGGAGGAATTAGGACTAATCCTCGGGTGAGAGTATTTGTGCGAATTCCTTGTTTCTAGCCAAGGGCTCGAAGTCGGGATCGTTCTGGGCAAGGATCCGATTCTGTGGGTTGGTCTTGATGGCGGATTTCAGGCTATTGAGGGCGTTTTGGGTGTTTCCGAGCGAAGCCTCAGTGGCAGCTATCGCATAGTGGATGTGATCCGTCTCCCCCTTGCCAAGTTTCTGGGCCTTGTCGAACAACTTCAGGGCGTCGTCATAAAGGCCCTGATTGTGATTCAAGACTCCCAGATCGTAGGCTTCTTCGGAGGAGGCGGGGCCCTTCTTGGCCGCTTCGTCGATTCTAGCCTCACACACCCTCAAAAGAAGGTCTGCCCGCGCCAGGACGGCAACCTCAGTGGGGAAGTCCTGTTTGATTTGATCGAGAAGCTTCTGCGTTTTGGGGTACTGCTTCTTGTTCAGCGATGCCAGAGCATCGGCATAGAGCTTATAGATATCCGCTTTTTTGCTGGTCTTCGCCGCCATCAACTGCCTCCATTCTGATTCGAGCCCGAACAGAAAAACAAGAGGACCATTATAGGACGTAAACCTTCAAAAAACCACGAGGAACCGCAACCGTCGGCAGCTGTGCCTTCGGGACTACCGTTTCCTCATGTAGATAGCAAGGACGGCCTCTTTTTGCTATCGTGGATGGCTATGGGAGAACGGCTTGAGCAGGTGCAGCGGCTGACGGAGGAATACTCCGATCTTCCACGGGAGGTCGTCGTCAAGGAGGACCTGCTTCGCACTGGGCTAGCGTTCTCGGCGGACGCCCTGCGAGTGGCTTCGGGTTTCAAGTCCAAGGCCTATTTTATCTTCTCCTTCGATCTAGTACCCATTTCAGAAATGGCGCAGCAGGAAAACCTCCACGCCCCCGAGGAAATCTGTCTGAAGGGTGGACCCAAAGACTTCCGCCGCACCATCGTCTCGGTACGCTTGAACCCGAGTTCACCCTATCGTATCGAGCTTTCGTGCGAAGGGCACCTGATTCTAGCGCTAGAAGGGACTGAACTTGCTGAGGTGGAGTTTCCGGAGGTTCCCGAGTACTACCGTCGAACGCTTGTCGGCGGCAAACCCATTACCGATATCGCTCCCACCATTGAATGGGGGTATCTCCTCTATCTCACCGTGTTTCGTATGTGCCAGTACTTCGGGCGGAAGATCGAGTGCCAGTTCTGCGATATCAACGAGAATTATCGACAGCAGAAGAACTCGGGGCGTTCCTACACCGCGGTCAAGGCGGTCGACGAGATATTGGAGGCACTCGAGATCATCCAGGAGACGGATTCGGAGAGTCGAGCCTACACGGTGACCGGAGGCAGCGTCACCTCGACTCTGGACGGAAAGTCAGAGATCGATTTCTATGTTCAGTATCCGGAGGCGATTGAGAGGCGATTTCCCGGTCGCTGGATCGGTAAGGCCGTGGTCCAGGCTCTGCCTCCAGACGAGGTGAAGCGGTTCCACGATGCTGGCATCCAGATCTATCATCCCAACTACGAAGTCTGGGACCCGCGGCTGTTCGGCATTATTTGTCCGGGGAAGGACCGCTACATCGGACGTGACCAATGGATTCAGAGAATCCTCGATGCCGCCAAGGTTTTCCCGCCGTCGCAGGTCATCCCGAACTTTGTTGCAGGCATCGAAATGGCACGCCCCGAAGGCTTTACCAATGTAGATGAAGCACTGAACTCTACCGGTGAGGGATTGGATTTCTTCATGTCCAGAGGAATCATTCCCCGTTTCACGACCTGGTGCCCGGAACCCCTAAGTGTTCTGGGTCGGCAAAATCCGAAGGGGGCTCCACTGGAGTATCACGTGGGGCTCTTACGGGTCTGGAAGCAGACTCATCAGCGGTACAACCTGAAGGCGCCTCCTGGGTACGGAAGCTCGGGCATTGGTAATGCTGTCTTTTCCGTGTCTTCATTTATGGACGTGATCGAGGAGCAAGATAATCCTAGATCCCAAGAACACGACTGAAGCATCTAGTGTCCTACGGCGCATCGCTCTGTTAGAAGCTGTTCCTTGCATCTTCTGCTTGCAAATGAAGTTTCCGGTCAGTCCTGCCCCGCTGCGCTGCCCCATTCGAGAAGGAAACTTGGATTGCCTTTGCCATGATCATCGCTAGCGGCGCTGACAGAGCCATGACCGTGAGGGAGTGGGATCCTGCGCTTCAAGGAAACGCCTGGGGGGATGGTCCCTGTCGGGCCCCGCTCCCTGACAGTCACGGCTCTGTCGGACTTGGCTTCGCAACGCTGGCAGTTCACCCGTTGGCGGCACCTTCGGAGGACAGGAGACGTGAGACGTTCAGACGTGCGACGAATTCTTGAAGTTTCAGCGTAGTGCCTCCCCGGCTAATCCTGTTCTTGTATGTCCCGCTTGTCTTCAATCTCGGATAACAGCCAGCGGAGGAGATTCACGTCCTCAACCTCGAGCTGAGCCCTGCATGCAATTCTAGTCAACCTCTTCAACAGCCGCTCGGCCGAGATATGGGACGGTAGTTTGATTGCGGGAAAGAGACTTTGAACGTGGCTTAGGAGCCCCCGGATTTGTTGCTGATTGGCGTGATTGAGAAAGCTTTGATCCAGCTGCTTGCGGGAGCTCACATGAAGTTCGTAGGCGATCACGGCGACGGCTTGGTCCAGGTTGAGCGAGGTAGAGCCGTGTATCGTCGGAATCTCAACCAGCCACTGACAGAGACGAAGTTCCGCTCGCTCCAGCCCATTGCCCTCCGGCCCGAAGGCGATGCCGATAGAAGACTGGGGAAAGCGATCGATGACTTGCTCCGCCAGCATTCGGCTATTGAGGGATTGTGCCTGAGGAGAGAGGCGGCCGGTTGTTCCCAGAACCAGGTCGAGTTGGTTCGCCGCCTCTTCTAGTGAAGGAAAGAAGGAGGCCTGGTCGAGGATCTCGGCGCCCTTCATCGCCAGCATCCGTGCTTCCGCTCCGACCTCGCATCGGGGTTGCACCAGGACCAGCCTGGCAAAGCCCATATTCTTCATCACTCGGGCAGCTGCACCGAGGTTTGAGGCAAATTGAGTGCGCACTAGGATAAAGCAGATCCGCTCCTTCACGATTGTCTCCCGGAAATCCCATTGACAGGGAATCACAAAGCCACGAACATATGCTCCGCAGCGTTGGATTGGAACAGGAAAAAGGGCAAGGGTCCAGAAAAAGGAGGCGTATTGAGTCCAGGGAGCGTCTTCTCTTGGGAGCGCATCGGCCATAAAGAAGGTAAGGGAGAGGTCGATGGAGTAATAAGGCCGTTTACTAGATGCTAAAAAAACATCGAAAACCCTTACAAATGCTTACTTGTTCCGCACAGACCGTCATCGTGTTTTGCTAAGATAGTCGGGTTTTATTTTATTGGAAGTGCTGGCCTTGAGCAGGTAGCAAGGAGACGGATGTGGTTACAATCGAGACCGAGTCTCAAGCCCCGGTTTTGGATGAGGAATCGCAGGCAGAAATCGTAAACGACCTTTCCATACAGGTCGCCACCGTCAACGGATCGGGGAGCCAGAGTTCCAATAACATTCTGATGCGATCGATATTCCAAATGGGAATACCGATCAGCGGAAAGAACCTCTTCCCCTCCAACATTGCGGGTCTGCCGACCTGGTTCACGATCAGGGCCTCGAAGCACGGGTATGTCGCTCGAAAAAAAGAGATCGACATCCTGATTGCTCTGAACCCGGAGACGGCTAAAGAGGATGTCGAATCCCTGACCCCAGGTCGAGTGGTCATCTACGAGGAGAAGCTCAATCTCTCCAGACTCCGTGACGATCTGACCTTCTATCCCATCCCTTTTTCCAAGATCGCCGCTGAGGTTGTGAGCAATGCGCGACTCCGGAAGCTAGTAGCGAACATGGCGTATGTGGGGAGTGTGGCCGAGCTACTTGGAATCGAGATGGTGGAAGTCGAGACTGCCATCTGCAAATGGTTCAAGACGAAGCAGAAGGCGGTTGAACTCAACATCAAAGTCAGCCACCTGGGTGCCGAATACGTTCGGAAGCATTCGCCGAAAACGGATCCCTACCGTCTGGAGCGAATGAATCAAACCCAAGGAAAGATCATCATCGATGGGAACTCTGCCTGTGCGCTGGGAGCGATGTTTGGTGGGGCGACGGTCGTCACCTGGTATCCCATCACCCCGGCGAGCAGTCTGTGCGAATCCTTGATCGATTACATGCAGCGCTATCGAATCGATCCCAAGACCGGCAAGGCCACCTTTGCGATCGTCCAGGCGGAAGATGAGATAGCCGCCTTGGGTATGGCGATCGGAGCCGGGTGGGCCGGCGCTCGGGCGATGACATCGACCTCCGGTCCTGGCATTTCATTGATGGCTGAGTTCACCGGTCTGGCCCACTTTGCAGAGATCCCCTGTGTGATTTTTGATATCCAACGGCTTGGCCCCAGCACCGGATTGCCCACCAGGACTTCACAAGGTGACGTCTTCTCCCTGCACTACCTGTCTCACGGCGATACCAAGCACGTCGTCCTTTTCCCCGCCACCATGGAGGAGTGTTTCGAGTTCTCCAGGGTGGCCTTCGATCTCGCCGAACATTTTCAACAGCCGATCTTCGTGGCGTCTGACCTCGATATCGGTATGAACAACTGGATGGCGGATCCCTTCGATTATCCTGAAATGGCGTATGACCGGGGGAAGGTGCTCACGGCCGAAGATCTGAAGCGGTTGGGAGAGTTTGATCGCTACCGAGATGTGGACGGAGACGGCATTCCCTATCGAACTCTGCCGGGTACCGAACATCCTCTGGCGGCATACTTTACCCGGGGAAGTGGGCACGATGAATCGGCTCGCTACACCGAGAAGCCCGAGGAATACGAAAAGCTGATGAAACGGCTGCTCAGGAAGTTGGAAACGGCAAAGAACTGGGTTCCGCAGCCAGAGATCGAGTACGTTGATGGCGCCGAGGTGGGCCTCATAGCCTATGGATCAACCGATATAGCGATTGGGGAAAGTCGGGATCAGCTTCGCGAGGAAGAGGGGCTCGAAACAAATTATTTGAGGATCCGCGCGCTGCCCTTCACGAAACACGTGCGTGACTTCGTTTCTCGATGTAAGCGAGTCTATGTGGTGGAGCAAAATCGTGACGGCCAGCTGGGGGATCTGTTGCTATTGGAGGTTGGGCCGGGGGTGCATAGGATTGAGAAAATCCTTGCCTACTCGGGGCTTCCAATCGATGCTCGCTTTATCACGGAGCAGGTTCTTCTTTTGGAAGCCTGAGTGCTCTATTCCTTGAAATGGAACGGGGGATTATCGGTATGGCCGTAGGTGAGCAGCAGCCCAAGAAGAAGAATGTGAATCGGATCGGTTTGGCCAGATCCGATTACGCCGGACAGCTTTCAACCCTGTGTTCAGGATGCGGTCACGACGGCATCACCAACCAGATCATCAAGAGCTTCTACGAGTTGGGGGTCAACCCCTACCAGGTGGCCAAGTTAAGTGGGATCGGCTGTGCGAGCAAGACCCCTGCCTACTTCATGAACACCTCTCACGGCTTCAACGGTGTTCATGGCCGGATGCCTTCTCTGGCAACCGGCGTGATTCTGGCGAATCATAAGCTCATCTGCATTGGTGTGAGCGGTGATGGAGATACTGCGTCGATCGGGCTGGGGCAGTTCTGCCACCTGGTTCGAAGAAACGTCCCAATGATCTACATCATTGAGAACAACGGGGTCTATGGTCTGACCAAGGGGCAATTCTCGGCAACGGCAGATCAAGGATCCAAGCTCAAGACCGGAGTCAGCAACGAACTGCCGGCTATTGACTGCTGCTCGCTGGCAATCGAGATGGGCTGCACTTTTGTGGGTCGGTCCTTTGCCGGGGATCCGAAGCAAGTGGTCTCGCTGTTAAAAGGGTGTCTCAGCCACAGCGGAACCAGCATGTTGGACATTATCAGTCCCTGTGTCACCTTCAACAACCATGACGGCTCTACCAAGAGCTACAAGTGGGCCAAGGAGCACGAGGAACTTCTGCACCAGATCGATTTCATTCCCTACTTCGATCCGATCGAGACGATCGACTATTTGGAAGGGGAATCCAGGGAAGTCGAGATGCATGATGGATCGCACATCAGGCTCCGTAAGCTGGCCCGAGACTACGATCCGATGAGTAAGATCGGAGCCATGCGCACCCTTCACGAGGCTGCCGCCTCGAACGAATTCCTGACTGGCCTTATGTACGTTAATCCCGTAGCCAAGTCCTTCGTAGACTCCTTGGATCTGGGTGAGGAACCCCTCTGCGGCCTCCCGCAAGACCGCCTGCATCCCAGCCGAGAGGCCCTCGACGAGATAATGCAGGAGTTGATGTAGGGTTTCTGGGAGATTCCGCCGATGGCGAGGACGGCGATGGTTGGAACCGCGCGTCTTCGATTGAGCTACTCCAAATAAGTCGCGCGTCCCTTAGCCGTCAACTCATTGCTCCCGGACTGAGATTTCAAGTTAACTGAGTAACAGCCGTCCTTCAGGGTAGACTTGCGGACTGAGAGACGTGCGACCGTAACCCGGAAGTTATAACTTGGAATTTAGTCGCGTACAGACGATTCATTCAAAGACTTGAGTTGATCGTTTTAGTGTGTTAAAACGCTATCGTGTTAGGACAGAGATATGGAAGAGGCTCTGGAACAGAATCGGGCTCTTTGGAATCTTTTTGAGGCCGCCGCCTGCCTGAAGGATCGCGAAGAGTGTGCACGCTTCTTCAGGGATCTTTGTACCCTGGGGGAACTGGAGGCGATGGCAGAGCGGTGGGAGGTGGCGCAAATGGTCGCTCAGGAGATTCCCTATAGGAAGATTCATGAGCTGACGGGCGTTAGCAGCGCCACCATTACCCGGATCGCTCATTGGGTCAACCACGGAGAGGGCGGCTACCAGCTCATGCTCAAGCGCAGGGGGGCGGGCTCGGTTCCGGCTCGGCAAAAGAAAGGAAAATCGGTGTGGGCATGAAGTCCTATCGCCTTCATGATCTCTCTCCGGATCGGATTGGGGAGTTATGTACTCGAAATCCGATCGAGGATCTCACTTTACTGGAGACCTGCCGTGCCATCTTCGATGCGGTCGAAGCCCGCGGCGATGAGGCCGTGCGTGAATATACCTTCCACTTCGACGGCGTCCAGACGCCGGTCCTTGGGGTTGCTCCTGAGGAGTTTGCCGAGGCGGGTATGCAGGTGTCAGAGGATTCGGCTCGAGCGCTGCGCCGAGCGGAAGCCAACATTCGAACGTTTCACCAGACGCAGGGAATCTCGCGGGAAGTTCACGAAATCGAGCCCGGGATTCGCTGTTGGCGCGAGAGTCGACCGATCGCCTCGGTAGGACTCTACGTGCCCGGAGGAACAGCGGTTCTCCCTTCTACGGTCCTTATGCTGGGAGTTCCGGCTCGCATCGCGGGCTGTTCAGAGGTCACTCTTTGTGTGCCCCCACGCCCCGATGGTTCGGTAGCTGCGGAGGTCCTGGTGGCCGCTGAGATAGCTGGAATCTCGGATGTTCTAAGAATAGGAGGTGCCCAGGCGATTGCGGCCATGTGCGTTGGCACCGAGACGGTTTCCAGAGTTGATAAGATCCTGGGGCCGGGAAGCCGAATCGTACAATCGGCCAAACTCCTGGCTTCACTGCGAGGAACTGCCATCGACATGGTGGCGGGCCCCAGTGAGGTTCTGGTTGTGGCTGACGAAACCGCTGTACCAGAGTTCGTGGCGTCTGACCTCGTTGCTCAGGCAGAACATGGGAGCGATAGCCAAGCGGTTCTCGTATCCACTTCGGAATCGATCCTGACCGAGGTCGGAAGTCTGCTGGAATCGACAACGCGAGATCTTCCCCGTAGGCGTTTCGCAGCCGATGCCTTGGAACAGAGCTTTTCTGTCCTAGCGCCTTCGCTAGAAGATGCCTTGCGATTCGCCAATACCTATGCGCCCGAGCACTTGATTCTGCATCTTCAGGACCCCCAGCAGTGGGTGAGAAATGTCGATTCCGCAGGTTCGGTCTTCTTGGGACCCTGGTCTCCCGAGGTAGCAGGGGACTATGCGTCAGGCACCAACCATACCCTGCCCACGTCAGGGTTGGCCAAGAGCTTCTCCGGGGTTTCGCTGGACAGCTATCTCAAGAAAATTACCTTTCAGGAGCTGAGTGAGGAAGGACTGAGAGCGCTCGCCCCGACGTTGGAGACCCTGGCCAAACTGGAAGAACTGGAAGGGCATCGGCGGGCAGTTGAAGTTCGTCTCGATCGTGGGTCGATGGAGTAGTGACCCCGATGGGGCAGTATTAGACTCGACCACCATGAGAGATTTGAAATGAGTATCAGTCAATTGGTGCGACCCAATATAAGGACATTGGAACCCTATCACTCCGCCCGGGAGACGATTCAAGAGGGCATCCTGTTGGATGCCAACGAGAATCCTTTTCCCCAGCTATGGGGTGGAATACAGCTCAATCGCTACCCCGATCCAAATCAAATCGAGCTCCGCCAGGTTCTGGCGGAGTACCTGCACGTAGGGCCGGAGAACGTGATTGCCGGGGTAGGTTCAGATGAGGTTCTAGATTGGGTTTTCAAGGTCTTTTGTCAGCCAGGTCAGGACCAGGTGTCGGTGGCGGAGCCGACTTACGGCATGTACCGAGTGCTAGCTCAGATTTTTGGAGTGAAGATTTTTGAAGTTTGCCTGGATGAAAGCTTCGATTTCAGCGCCGATCTCCTTCTCGAGCAGCTGTCTCCAGAAGTCAAGGTGATCTTTCTCTGTTCTCCCAACAACCCCACCGGGAATCTGCTGGATCGGGACCAGGTCCTTCAGCTGTGTCGGAGTTGGCAAGGGATTGTGGTCGTCGACGAAGCCTACATCGAGTTTTCGGAGTCCCCCTCTCTGGTTTCGGAGCTAGCGGGGCATCCGAACCTGATTGTGGTGAGGACGTTGTCGAAGGCGTTTGGGCGGGCCGGTGTAAGGTTGGGTTATGCCGTTGCTGGAGCAGAGATCATCTCTCTCTTTTTGAAAGTCAAGGCGCCCTATAACCTGGGAGTATTGGCCATCAAGAGCGGCCTTGAGGTATTGCGAGAGGCTCCATCCAAGAGGGTGGAAATGCAGCAGATTCGGGCCGAAAAGATCCGAGTGGCGGCCTCCTTGGCACGGCTTTCCGATATCGAGAGAGTCTACCCTTCGGAGGCGAACTTCCTGCTTTTTCGCTGCCCACAGTCCCAGGAGGTGTGCCGTCAGTTACTGGGAAAGGGAATCGTGCTACGGGATCGCAGCTCGCTTCCTGGATTGGAGGACTGTATACGGGTTACGATTGGCACGATGACTGAGAATAACCGCTTTCTGAACGAGCTCGAGATTTGTCTAGAGCTCTCGGGTGCCCGGGATTAGCCTGGAAAGGAGAGGGCCGAGGTGAGCCGAATTGCATCAGTTACGAGACAGACCAACGAGACCCAGATTGGGCTGAATCTGAATCTCGATGGGCAGGGTGCTTTTTCATGCGACGTGGAAGTGGGTTTTTTTAAACACATGCTCCATCTCCTGGCCCTGCATGCTTCGATCGATCTCGACTTGAAGGCGACAGGTGATCTGGACGTGGACGATCATCATCTTGTCGAGGATGTAGGGCTGGTGCTGGGGCAGGCGCTGCGTGAAGCTCTGGGCGACAAGGCTGGAATCGAACGCTACGGCTCCAGTCTCCTACCAATGGACGAAGTTCTGGTAGCGGTGGCACTCGATCTGAGTGGGCGCTTCACCTTCTGCAGCGATTATGTGCCCCAGCAAGAGAAAGTCGGGGATCTCTCGACCGAGATGGTGTCGCACTTTTTTCGCTCGCTGGCCGTTGAGGCTCGCGCCAATTTGCACTTTCGGTTCCTGAACCCAGGAGAGAACGAACATCATCGGATCGAAGCGATGTTCAAAGGGTTCGCACGGGCGCTGCGGCAAGCCGTCACCCTGAACGCGAGATCGGGAAGCAGCGTCCCTTCGACCAAGGGCAGCCTCCTATAGAAGAGGTCGCACGTCTCTTACCCGGCAGCAGACAGCTCTGCAACTGACAGAGGCGGAAACCTGAAGGTTCGGAGGCCCATTACCAGTGGGCCACGACCTGGGACGTGCGACGTGCAGACATTCCGATATACACCATGATTGTCGTGATCGATTACAAAGCAGGGAATCTCTACAACGTCGGGAACGCCCTGAAACACCTGGGTGGGGACTTCGTGTTCTCAGGGGATCCCGATGTGGTTCGGGCTGCGAGTAGGGTTATTCTACCGGGGGTCGGATCGGCCCGGGGGGCGATGGATTCCCTCTCCGAGCAGGGGCTGGTGCCAGTGCTGAGGAATCTTCGGGTTCCCTTTCTAGGCATCTGTCTGGGACTTCAGGTGCTCTTCGACGTGTCGGAAGAAGAAAACACCAGCTGCTTGGAGCTGTTGCCGGGCAGGGTGCGGTGTTTTGACCGCTCCTCGGTCAAGGTGCCGCACATCGGTTGGAACCAGGTGCGTCGAGAATCCAACTTGGACATTGGCTCCGGTGCCAGCAGGCTGCTGGAGGGAATTCCGGACGCTAGCTACTTCTATTTTGTCCATAGCTATTTCGCCCCTGCAGCAGAGACGACCACGCTGGCCGTCACTGACTACGACGGGACCTTTGCCTCCATCGTGGCGCGCGAACATTTCTGGGGAGTGCAGTTCCATCCTGAGCGTTCCGGGGAGGTCGGTCTTCGGCTCCTGAGAAACTTTATTGAAGCGAGTTGACGTGTGAAGGTAATTCCAGCGATTGATTTGGTCGAGGGAAAATGTGTCCGTCTTTATCAAGGCGATTTTGGGCGGAAGACGGTCTACTCGGATGACCCGGTCAAGCAGGCCCGTAGCTTCGAGAGCGTTGGATTTCCCAGGCTCCATGTGGTGGATCTGGAGGGAGCGCGTGACGGAGGTGGTCGAAACCGCCCTTCCATTCATCGAATCCTCAAATCGATCGACATCCCGGTTCAACTGGGAGGTGGGATCCGGGAATCTGGAGATGTGGCTCAGTTGTTGGATTGGGGCATCTCCTATCTGATTTTGGGCACGGTCGTCCTGAGGCAGCCGGACGAAGTGGGACGGTGGCTAAAGAAATGGGGGCTAGATCCCTTCATCGTGAGCCTGGACCTTCGGAAGGGGCGCCTGCAGAGCCAGGGATGGCTGGAGGAGAGCTCTTTGGATTTGAAGCAGGTGGTAGGGCGAATCATGGACTGGGGGCTTAGCCAGGTGATCTGCACCGATGTGGAGCGAGATGGGACGTTAGAGCACCCGAACTATGACAGCTATTCCCGACTGCTGGAAATGCTTGGCTCCTCGACCAGCTTGATCGCCGCGGGAGGCATCAGCAGTCTCGACCACGTTGACCGCCTGCAGAAGATTGGTGTCGGAGGTGCCATCGTAGGAAAGGCTCTGTACGAAGGTGGACTCTCCTTGGAGGAGTGGGCAAGTGCTGGCTAAGAGGATCATCCCCTGTCTGGACGTGGCTGAGGGAAGGGTTGTCAAGGGGGTCCATTTCGTGGATCTGCGTGATGCCGGAGATCCAGTGGCTTTGGGCCAACGTTACTATGAAGAGGGAGCCGACGAGCTCGTATTTCTGGACATCACGGCCACTGTTGAGGAGCGCAAGACGGTACTGGATTGGGTGAGCCGTGTAGCCGACTCGATTTTTATCCCGTTCACTGTGGGTGGCGGAATTCGCTCCCTGGAACAGGTGCAGGAGCTACTTCGAGCCGGAGCAGACAAGGTTTCAATCAACAGCGCTGCGGTCAAGGATCCTGCTCTTATACGTCGTGCCGCCCTCGAGTTCGGGTCCCAGTGTATCGTGCTGGCAGTTGACGTGAAGCGAACGAATGGTGGCTGGAAGGTCTTCGTTGGAGGCGGCCGCTTCGAGACCGATCGGGACGGACTCGATTGGATGAAGGAGGGGGAGGAACTTGGAGCCGGCGAGATTCTCCTGACCTCGATGGATCGGGACGGCACGCAGTCAGGATACGATCTGGAACTGCTGCAGAAGGTCAGTGCTTTGGTCCGGATACCCGTCATAGCTTCAGGTGGCGCGGGTTCCCCAGAGGATCTTTTGCAGGGACTTCAGGTGGGCCAGGCCGATGCGGTCCTGGCGGCCAGCATTTTCCACTATGATCAACACTCGATCGGCGAGGTAAAGGAACTATTGGCCAGGAACGGTGTCCCGGTTCGCCATTGATTTGCCGAGAGACCATAGGTGTAACAGTTGGCACCCGATCTCACAGACAGCGTCCGATTTGATCGAAGTCGAACGTCGGCTTGCGCCTTCGGTTGAAACCGCACCTAGAAGCGGACGTGCAAATGCGCATTAATGAGTGATTTCTGACGATATCTGGTAGGTTTCCAACTGGACGATAACTGGACGACATGTGAGGCTTATCCGAACAAGAATTCTGTTGACCAATAAGCCTGTCGAGAGGAAGATGACATCCAATCAAGGATACGTCAGCATGAATAAAACGCCGAAATGGCTAATCTGGTCTCGCGTTGGAACTCGTTCACATTAGGAGCCATGTCCTATGATTTTGCAGACCGCTATTCCGATTATTCGCGCCTCTCGCCAGGGGTCCACATGGGGATCAATCTTCATTCTTCTCGTCGCTTGCTGCTTGGCTATTCCGTTCGCTTACTCCGCCGAGACGGTCCACCTCTTTATCAGGTCCAACGGCGAGCTTATTCAAGGTTGAGAGCACGGCGCCGCCGAAGCACACGCCCACGCAGAGGTCCATCGAGTGCCTTCCCTACTCCGAAGGAGGCAGCGCGCTGGCTAAAGGCCGGCGCACTTATGAGCCCATCGTATTTCGTAAACGGATCGACAAGACCAGCCCGCTCTTGTCCAAGGCCCTCGTCAACAATGAAACGATCGATGGAATGTTCTTGTTTTTCCGGCCGAATCGGTCGGTGGACGGAACAACCGAGCATTTCTTCACGGTGGAAATATCCGGGGCAAGGGTTGCCTCGATCCGTCGGGTTTCACCGGACGTGATCGATCCAGCCTCAGCCACTGAGCCGCCTACTGAGGAGGTCTCCGTCGTATTCCACAATATCACCTGGAGCTACGAACCGACGGGCGTATCGCAAGATGACAGAGCACCCTTGATCGGGGGTGCCAGTGGAGGAAGATAACGGGGACTCTGACCGGCCGCACCTAGAAGGGGTCATTCGACGTTTCCTGGCACAATTTGAACGTCCGCTTCTAGGTGGCGCCGTTCGACTTCGATCGAATCGGACGCTGTCTGTGGGATCGGTTGCTGACTATCACACAGCAGCTCTCTGTATAGCCACGTCGATGCAACACTCGGGATCCAGGGGCGGCGAGTCAGACAGTCGCCAGGGATTCCTCTTCGTAGTGACTCCCCGCGATAAAAGCTTGAACATAGGGGGCTTCGGAAGCGTGGAACTCGTCCAAGCCTCCCTCAAAATGGATCAGCCCATCCTTTATCAGGATGATTCTGTCCGCCACCATCTCGATACACCTCAAGTCATGAGTCACGACCACTGAGGTTAAATTGTTCTGCTTGTTCAACTTTCGGATCAGTCGATTGAGCGATTTCCCAATGATGGGATCGACCCCGGTGGTAGGCTCGTCATAGAGAATAGCTTCTGGGGCATTGGCGATCGCCCGGGCGATCGCAACCTGTTTTTTGGAACCTGCGCTCAACTCGTCAAAGCGTTGATTCCCCATGCCTTCCAACTCGACGTCCGCAAGTAGCTCGGCCACCCGTTGATCGATGGCGTCCTCATCTAGGATCCCTTGCTCACGCAGCGGATAAGCGACGTTCTCCCTCACATCCAGAGAGTCGAAGAAGGCCCCGCTTTGAAACACGTAGGACACTCGCTTGCGGACTTCAAGCAGTTGGAGCTCGTCCATTATCGTGATGTCTTCGCCTTTGAACAAGATGCTTCCCTGGTCGGGCTCCAGAAGACCGACGATGAGTTTGAGTAAGACGCTCTTGCCGCTTCCACTCTTTCCCAAGACTCCCAGAGTTTCGCCTTGAAAGATCTTCAAGTTTGTTCCCTTCAGCACCGTCTGTTCGTCAAAAGATTTGTCGATCTGTACCAGTTCGATGAACGTCCCACCGTTTGTAGTTTCGGTTTCGATGGGTTTCCTGGGTGTTCCCGTTCTGCGCCATTTTGGAAAGAAGCGGCGAAGCGAAAGCAGGATGAGGATTCCGATGTAGGCTCCGAAGAGTGCAACGAGGAAAAGCTTGAAGAACATATCCTTCAGATAACCGTCAGCGACGAGTCAAAAGTCTAGCCGCAAGGTGCCCCAGAGTGTCCGGGGCCCTATGGAGTCAGGGTTCCTGCCAGAGTATGCCCCGTGGGCCGACAGGGTGGCAAGAGGGAAAATAAGTGCTGGGATCGAAGGGAGGAACTCTTCAGTGACGGATCTGAAAACGAGTCAACTTACGCGCCATCTCCTTGCGGACCTTCTGATCGCTTTTCTTGTAGAGATGGAGCCAAGCACGGAGTTCTTTGGGATTCAGAGCGAGTACCTCGCAGACCCAAGGAAAGCTTCCCGGATGATTTTCATCGGCGAAAAACCATTCCAAGGCGTCGTTGCGCCAGATTTCCCATTCCTTGTTGGAAGACTTCTTTGGCGCGACGATATCTCGAAAGGCCTGAAGCAGAATTCCCAAGGCCAGATTCCTAAGGGAGGGATCTGGCTTTTTGGTCTGAGGATAGAGGCCTTCGCTTTCGATTACTGAGCTTTTCATTTCAAATATTTGCGTCTCAAGTCACAATTTTACGTAACTCTGGCGCATACTCCTCTGTGATGCAGTAACTAAAGAAAAGTTTCGTTTCCTTTCTTCTCCAGCCAAGAAAACGAAGGCTTGCAAGTCAACAAGCCGCAACGTTTCGCAAGAAAAAAATCCGGCCATCCATCCCGGGTTGATTACCGCCAACATTTTTTCCATCCAGCCCTCTTTCATCCTTGGACGGCTTCTCCACTATAGGATACAATAGGCCCCTGATTAAGGAGGTGAATATGACAGTTGAACGATCAAATTCAGTTACTCTCAAAGGCACTCCCTTCACGTTGTTGGGGCCTGAACTAAATGTTGGGGACCCGGCTCAAGACTTCATGGCAGTGGGAACCGATCTGCAGCCTGTAACTCTTGCAGATACTGAGGGTTCCGTCAGAGTGTTTAGTGCGGTACCTTCCTTGGATACCCCGGTCTGTGATGCCCAGACTCGCCGCTTCAATCAAGAGGCCACGAGTCTTCCGGGTGTGAAGATCTACACCATTAGCATGGATCTGCCGTTTGCCCAGAGTCGATGGTGCGCAGCGGCCAGAGTCGAGAATCTGACGATGCTTTCCGATCACCGGGATGCCTCGTTTGGATCCAGCTATGGAACGCTGATCAAGGAATTGCGCCTGAGCTCCCGGGCTCTCTTTGTAGTTGACTCAGAAGGCACGCTTCAGCACGTTGAGTATGTGGGCGAGGTGGCCGATCATCCCGACTATGATGCAGCGTTGGAAGCGGTTAGGGCGTTGGTCTGACACGAAGGAAGAGGGCGCACGTCGGAACGTCGCACGTCCCTTGTCGTGGGTTACTGGTGGTGAGTTTTCGAACTTCCAGTTGCAGCAGCTGTCAGTTCCGGAGCTGTCTGCTGCCGGCTATAAGGACGTGCGACGTTCAGACGTGCGACCTCTTCACTGATGTCTCACGCGTGACAGGGCGGGTGGTTGGACTGCGTTGGCTGCCGTCCAGGCGCTGAGGAATACCAGGCGAACAATCTTTTCCATTTTATCGTAATTGATCTTCTCCGCCGTATCAGTCGCCCGGTGATAGTCCGGGTGCAGCCCTGTGTGAAAGAAGGCCACAGGGATTCCGCGATTCAGAAAAGGCCAGTGATCGCTGCGCCGCAGCAGATCGAGTGAGTGGTTGTCATAGCGGAACTTGAGGGAAAGGCCGATCCAGCGATTGCTATCGTCGACCAGCCGACGTATGTCACTACTACGACTGTAGCCCAATACATTGAGCGAGTTTCTGTTTTCTTCGGCGGTTTGCTCGGTTAGACCGCGGAAGCGGTGGTTTTCCGAATCAGGAATCTCCTCGTTTCGGCCGATCATATCCATCTGAAGCATCAGCCTGGTCTGATCCAGAGGAAAAGAAGGGTGGACGACGTAGTAGTAGGACCCGAGAAGGCCCCTTTCTTCGGCGTTCCAAGCCGCGAACAGAATCGATCGCCTCGGTCTTTCGGGGCTGGCAGCAAACGCCTCCGCGATCGCTAGGAGCCCGGCAATGCCGCTCGCGTTGTCGTCGGCTCCATTGTAGATGGTGTCCTCATTCCCGCTGACATGATCCAGGTGGGCACCGATGATGACGACCTCCTTGCCAAGCTCGGAATCCGATCCTGGTAGCGAGGCCAGCACGTTTCTTGATCGTTCTTCCCTCTGAGTCCGTTTGGTTTCGAAGTATGCCTGGACCTTCGGCAGCCGGAAGCTCTTGGATCGGTATTCGTCGTCGATCTGTCTCTGAAGCGCTCCCAGGCTGATGGGGGTGTTTTCGAAGAAGTGGCTTGCCATTTCTTGGGAGATGTGCACGGCGGGTATCTCTATACTGTCCGTCCATACCTTCAGGTATTGGGGCGCTCTGGACTCATCTTTAGGCCAGGCAGACCGCATCCTGCGCGAGAACTTTGCGTCATTGTCGTGGTTCTCGATATCCTGGACCAGGATCACAGCCACGGCTCCGTGCTGCTGTGCATTGAGCAGTTTGTATCGGGTAGGGCTGTAGTCCGAGCTGACCAGTCCGTCGAAGGGGCTCTGGGGATCTTGTTCGCCCGGTTCGTGTTCCAGGATCAAGACGATCTTGTGACGCACATCGATCCCAGCATAGTCATCGTACTGATGCTCTGCCGCCGAAATTCCGTAACCTGCAAAAACCAACGGAGCGAGTACCTTCCCATTAGCCGAGAGAGGCGAGGGATAGAAGTCATCTTCAAGACTGCCAACGGTTGGGTCGGAGCCCTGCTTGAGAATCTCGAAGCGATTGGGCTCTGAAAGCTCTGATTGGACCAAGTCGAAGTACTGAAGGTAAGACCCGTCCTCACCCGCCGGGTTCAAACTCAGACGCTCGAAACGGTGGGCCAGGTACCGCGACGCTATTTGATTGTGGATACTGGATGTAGCGCGACCGCCCATCTCGTCCGAAGCCAGGAAATAGACGTCGGACTTGAGATTAGAGGCCGTGATGCCCTCGACGCTTGGCGGTTGGGAATCAGCGGGAAGCCCCGCAATGAGAAAAGGGAGAATGGCCAGTGCACTAAGACCGCCGCACGCGAGCTGGAGGGTTCCCTTTCCCACGACTGCCTATTTAGCTATAGATGCTGGAACCGGTTCGCTTGAACTCGTCGGCCTTCTCCTGCATTCCGGTCTCTATTGCGCTGCCCTCATCCAACCCCTGGCTCACTGCGTAGTCTCGCAGCTCCTGGGTAATCTGCATGGAGCAGAACCGAGGTCCGCACATGGAACAAAAGTGCGCGACCTTGGCTCCATCGGCCGGTAGGGTTTCGTCGTGATAGGACTTTGCGGTTTCGGGGTCGAGAGCCAGGTTGAACTGGTCTTCCCAGCGAAACTCGAAACGTGCTTGGGAAATAGCGTTGTCTCGGACCTGTGCACCGGGATGACCCTTGGCCAGATCGGCGGCATGAGCAGCGATCTTGTAGGCCATGACTCCTTCCTTGACATCCTCTCGATCGGGAAGGCCCAAATGCTCTTTAGGTGTGACGTAACACAACATGGCACAACCATACCAACCGATCATAGCGGCTCCAATGGCTGACGTGATGTGATCGTAGCCAGGCGCAATGTCGGTCGTCAGTGGCCCCAGCGTGTAAAACGGGGCCTCAAAACACTCCTGCAACTCCTTTTCCATGTTGATCTTTATCAGCTGCATGGGAACGTGCCCGGGTCCCTCGATCATCACCTGGACATCATGACTCCAGGCCACGCGGGTCAGCTCTCCCAGGGTCTTCAGTTCCCCGAACTGCGCGTCGTCGTTGGCATCCGCGATCGATCCAGGCCGCAAACCGTCGCCCAGACTGAAGGAGACGTTGTAGGCCTTCATGATCTCGCAGATCTCGTCGAAGTGCGTATAGAGAAAGTTTTCCTGGTGGTGTGACAGACACCACTTCGCGAGGATCGAGCCTCCGCGGGAGACGATTCCGGTCACCCGATTGGCCGTCAAGGGAATGTAGCGTAACAATACTCCGGCGTGGATAGTGAAGTAGTCGACGCCTTGTTCAGCCTGTTCGATCAAGGTGTCCCGATACATTTCCCAGGTCAAGGCCTCTGGCTGTCCCTCGACCTTTTCCAGGGCTTGATAGATGGGTACCGTACCGATGGGGACGGGGGAGTTCCGGATGATCCATTCCCGTGTCTCATGGATGTTGGCACCTGTTGAAAGGTCCATCACCGTGTCGGAGCCCCAATGGGTTGCCCAGACCATCTTCTCGACTTCTTCTTCTATCGAAGACGTGACGGCAGAGTTTCCGATATTGGCGTTGATCTTGACCAGGAAGTTGCGCCCGATAGCCATCGGTTCAACTTCTGGATGATTGATATTAGAAGGGATGATGGCACGGCCTCTGGCCACCTCATCGCGAACGAAGTCGGGTGTGATCGCGTCCGGGATCTCGGCCCCGAAGGCCGCTCCCGGATGTTGGTGGAACAGGCGCCGGTTGCTTCCTTGCCCAGACTGCTGCTCCCGCTGAAGGTTTTCCCGGATCGCAACGTACTCCATTTCCGGCGTCACTATCCCTTTACGGGCATAGTGCATTTGACTGACATTGGCACCGGGCTTGGCGCGTAAGGGCTTGCGAAGGGGCCTGAATTGGATGTTTTTCAAGCCGGGATCGGCTTCTCGATCCTTGCTGTACTCCGAACTGGACTGGGAAAGGTGCTCCACGTCTTCTCGGCCAAGGATCCAAGGGAGGCACTTCGGAGAAAGCCCCTTGCGGATATCGACCAAGACTGCCGGGTCCGTGTAGGGTCCTGAGGTATCGTACGCGAAAAAGCTCGAGGAGCTGCCGTTTCCGTTTCCATTCTGGGAGTTGGAGTTCAGGAAGATTTCGCGCATCGGAACGCGCACCCCTGGCTGGATGCCTTGGACATGCGCCTTTGCAGATCCAGGGTAGGGTTCCATCGAGATTGATGCCGCAACGTTACTCTTCTTAATTGATGCCGCAACGTTACTCTTCTTATCAGTTGTCCGCATTACCCGCTCCTTAATGGTCTTTCAGGCCTTTTCCTTCAGCAGAAGGAACGCACGATCTGGCCGGAGGGCTGGAAAAGACTGCTTTCGAAGGCTGCGCTTCCTACGCCGGCGTTAACCGTACAGGTTCAAGGGGTCGACGGATCTCATTCGATCCATCCTTTCAGCCGAGCCAGCTCCCCCAGCGACCCGTTTCAGGCTTCCCATGTTACCTGTAGGGCGGACTATTTTCAACTCAGTGGCCCCCAGCGGTGCTATCCCATTCGAAAGCGGAACTTTCCGAGCCATGGAAGCCTGAAGCGCAAGCGAGGGGTTGGCGCACACCCCGAATCGCCCTGGCTAGGCTGCTTGCCGCGCCTCAGGCCCCTTCGTCCCCCCACTGCGCTGCCCTCCAACCCCTCGCTCGCACGTCAGGCTTCCTCACGTTTCGCACTATCGGGCGACCTGGAGGTGCGAGTTCCGATGAACTGTTACCTGCCGCAACATTCCGGAACTGCTCACTGCATTACTGCTCACTATTCAAGCCGGGAAGCGCTTTCAAGTTGGGAGGGTCGAAGTACCCGTTGCCGTTGGTATCCACGAAGATGGGGTTTGTGAAGGAGAAGGATCTGAAGTTGGAAAAAGGGGGCGCCCACTTGCGTTCTGAAGTGGCAATGAGCAGATACCAGGTGTCGCGACCTGGGTTGACCACGATGTCCTGTTCGAAGCGAACTGCTGCAGAGGCATCCTTGGTGGGATAGGAGGTCAGCACCCTTCCATTGGCGATAACCTCGACTTTGTCTACTGGAATCCAGGGAGCTGCCTGGACCGATGCATGCAGGATCACGGAACGATCGTTGGCTTTGATGGTCGATCCGACAGGAGCCCCGTCATTTGCTGAGAGCCTGATGAAGGGGCCAAAGGAGGCCGTCGAAGCACCTTTCTTAAGGGCGTTCACAACCTGGTATGGATCAATTTCCCAGGGTCTGTCTGTCTCGGAGAGAACATAGTTGCGGGGATACCCCGGAAGTTCTTTGGGATATTGATGGGCATCCGTATTGGCGACCCCTGTCATGAAGATTCCCCGGTTCAGCAGGCTGAACCAATCTCTCAGGTTCTTATCCGCCTCGGGAGTCCTGCCGAAATATCCCGCCTTGCTGAACGCCCCTTCTGTGATCGCGTTGAATACCTCTAGCTGATCGAAAGAGGCTTCGAAGAAGGGATACTCGATCTTCAACGAACCCGGATCGATCCTTCCATTGAAATAGCCGTCTTTGTGGGAGCCCAGACGAGGATGGTTGATCTGAACGATCTCGTCACCCGGGTTCTGTCTCAGCAGCCGAAGCATCTCGCCCGGAGTGCGGATAGATCGGCGAAAGGTCCTATCTTCCCAAGGGTTCACTGACATGGGAAAGCTGTTGAAGTGCCCGAATTCCGTATCCACCTCGTTCCCCACGACGGAGGTCATGAAGCGACCCAGATTCAACTCCGCTATGTAGGAGGAGTAATCCTTGAGCACGTTGTGATCCGTGGCCGTTAACAAGTCGAGCCCTTCGGCTGCTGACACCATGGCGCCGTCTCGCATGGCGAATTGGAGATGGAGGTGAAAATCCGCGGAGATGAAGCCAGTGGTGTCAATGGCTCGGGATAGGGTCGAGTCCAGGTAGGTGGTCTCTCCTTCAGAGATACGAATCCGGTGCTGGTCGAGGCTGTACTCGGTCCCCCGAGTGATGTAGACATCGTAGTCTCCCACCGGAATTGTCTTGATTTCCTGTCCCGATGAGGTCACCAGGATATTCGCGAAGCGCCCAACGGTGGGCATTTCTTGTCTCCCGTCTGCGTGGGCGAAAAATAGTCGAGATGGAAGGTGGATTCCAGTCTTGTCCTCCAACACCTCGAATGAGAGCTTACCCACACGTTCGCTCGATTCCAGGACGAACCTTTCATCTGGATCGAGCGTGTCAGAAGCCAAGGAAGCGGTGGTCCCTGGCTGCTGCAGCAAAGCCCAGGCTGCCACCAGAAAGCTCATGAGACCCAAGCGGAGCATCCAGTTAGACAATGTTGGTTTTCCTCCAAGATTCCGGCTTGGCCGTACTCCGGTCGAGTGACAAGAGCCGGACAGGACAGGGCTACAGATTAACAGATCAAACGATTCAACGCTGCCAAGGCAAGATGGTTGGGGTAGGGACGTTCTCCCCGGAACCTATACCTGCATTCCAATTTCATTTCAGTGTCAAGTCAGTTTTTCCCCCAAGAAGAACTGGCCCCGTTCGAGAAGGAAACTTCGGACGATCCAGAATAGAGGGTGTCGGAGAAGCCTTTGGCGAATGGAAGGGTTAAGATCCCGCCTCGCTGTTGCTTCGGCGTGCTTACAGAGCCGTGACCGTGAGGGAGCGGGCCCCGATCACAGATCGGGACAGGTGGCGAGTCCACAGAAAGAGGGTCCTCGGGTTACTGTCTGCCGCGTCCGTCGTTTTTCGGCATCGGTATGCCGGTACCGCTCCTTCGCAGTCATGGCTCTGTCAACCGGCTGCTCCTGCAGGATTTCCTGTCCAATGGAGTTTCAGCGTAGTCCCACCCCAGGAAGCATTGGCCCCATTTGAGAAAGAAACTTCCGGCTACTGGAGATTTGTGCGTCACTGCGTGGGGAAGAGTTGTCCGGCTCTCTCCTCGCAACCTGGGCTCATTTTGCTAACGGCTCAAGTCGTTCGCGGCTCTGTCGGACTTGGCTTCGTAACGCTGGTAGTACACCCGTTGGCGGCACCTTCGGAGGACAGGAGACGTGCGACGGATTCTTGCAGTTTCACCTCAGAGTCCTTGAAGGGCGCCAAACGTTGCGGTGGTCCGTCCGTGTTTTGTCGAGTACAATGATCGGGCGAAATCGAGCGCTTGGCAACGATTAGAACAGGGCCCGAACGGGAAGGGGTCCAGGGGGAAAGTAGATGTCGCTCTTGGAGGGTCGAGTTGCCGTCGTCACGGGTGCCGGAAGCGGGATCGGTGAGGGCATCGCCAGGGCCTTTGTCGACGAGGGTGCTTGTGTGGCACTGGTGGGTAGAAGCACTGAGAAACTACGACAAGTTGCCTCGAGTCTACCTCCAGAGAGAGTCCTCTGCTACCCCTGCGACGTTTCTGACCGGGCGACCATCGAGGCCATGGGTGCCGAGGTGTCGGGCCGCTTCGGCCCCGTGGACTTGCTAGTCAACAATGCGGGCGTCAATACCCTGCGCCGGTCCGTTTTTGAGGTGGATCCCCTGGATTGGGACTATATGATTGCCGTCAATCTCACCGGTGCCTTCAACTGTGTTCGGGCGGTGTTACCGGGAATGCGAAAGCTGAAGAACGGTCTCGTCATCAACGTGTCATCGATTGCTGGAAAGCGAGCAAGCCAGCTCGCCGGGGTGGCGTACTCGGCCTCCAAACATGGGATGGTGGCCCTTTCCCACTCCATTAATGAGGATGAGGCCGCCTATGGCATCCGATCCACGGTTTTGTGTCCGGGTGAAGTGAGCACTCCTATCCTGGAGCATCGTCCTGTGCCCGTACCTCAGGAGGACCGCGATCTGATGCTCACTCCTGAAGATCTCGCTCAGGCGGCTATTTTCGTCGCCACTCTGCCACCCAGAGCTTGTGTTCCGGAGCTGATCATCAAGCCTACGGTGCAGGTGTACAGCTGAAGATGTTGCAGGTTGCAGGTTTGGGGAATTGTTGCGGCGGGCTGATTGACTTGCTAAGCTTCGTTTTCTTTTCTCCGGGTTTGGGCGAGGATTCTTAGAAAGGGGAAGTTGATGAAAAAATCTGTTAGCGGTGTTCAGGCGAACACTAGCATGGACGGGATTGCCCGAAAGACACTGGCTTTTAATGACGAGGCCATGCTCTGTCACTTCAATATGGGAAAAGGGGCAAGGATCCCGCTCCACAATCACCGGGCCAGTCAGGTTGGCTATGTGGTTAGTGGTTCGCTCAAGTTCTTGGGTGACTCAGACAAGGACACCTTTGTTGCGAATGCCGGAGACTCCTATGTCTTCGGTCCTCATCAGACGCACGGCTGTGAAGTGCTGGAAGATTCTGAGGTGATCGAGGTCTTTTCACCGGCTCGCGAAGAGTACAAGGAATAGTGGTCTAACCCGCAGCTGCCGCCAGCAACCGGAGTCCAGAATGCTAGCTAGTTCCCTCAAGAAAAAGCTAAGTGGCGACGAGATCGTCGTAGGTACCTTTCTGACATTCAATTTCTGGGCAGGCCATCTGGAGATCCAGAAGAAACTGGGCATGGATTTCGTTGCCCTGGATCTGGAACATGGTTCAGCGGATCTCAAGACCACCGAGGAGCTTTGTCGGACGGCGCGACTTCTTGACCTTCCCCTGATCGTGCGTCCTGAAGCCAGCGTCTATCATCTTGTCCGAAAGTATGCGGACATGGGACCTGCCGGCTTCCTGATCCCATGGGTGGATGAGGCTGAACAGATGCAGACTGTACGGGACGCCGTCTTCGTCCATCCGCGGGGTCGCCGGGGCCCTGGTGGGGCTTCGATTTTTGGGGCGACAGGTCTGGATCTGGACGGATGGCAGGAAATAGAAGATAACTCCTTCGTGGCTATGCAGGTCGAGACCCCCGAAGGGATCGAGGTGATGGGGGAGATGGCCGCCCCCGATTGGGTTGACGCCGTCATGCTTGGACCTTATGACCTCTCCTTGAATATTGGCCACTGTGGTGAATGGGATCATCCAGTGGTCGTCGAGGCCATTATGAAGGTTCTGGATAAGTCCCAGCAGCTGGGAAAACCCTGCGGAATGCCGGTGGGAAGTGTTGCGCAAACACGGTTCTGGATGGAGCGCGGCTTCAGGTTCTTCCTCTATTCCGAGCCAACAATCATGGCTCGACTACAAGCAGAAGCCTACTTGAGCGAGATCAGGAAGTAACCCTGTGCGCGACTTCGCTCTTGCATCAATGGATGCCTTTCTCAGCGACCTGAGACCTTTTAGTTATAGGTTAGATTAGTCCCATCTGCTCCAGCAGGACGCGGGCTCCCTCGCGTCCCTCCTCCGTACTCTGCGTGAAAGGCGCAGCTGCGAAGTTGCCGGGGACGCCTCGAAGATTCATTGCCGATGTGAAGCCGGCGAAGGTGGAATCCAGAAGGACAACCGACCTCAACCGAATCAGCTTTCGCTGCGCAGCCGCAGCGGCTTCGTAATCCTGCTTGCGAAAGCTGCGCAGAATCTCGACTCCGTATTCGGGTGCCAGTGCAAACAACCCCTCGATGATGCCGCTCGCCCCAAGCTGGAGGGCCAGGTCGAAGAAGGTGGTGTGACCCGAGAAAACAGTGAACTCTTCGGAATCCCGAAAATGCTCGGCCGCAAGGCGGAACGTGAGGAAGTCCCCAGAGGCCTTGAGGCCGACGATGTTGGGAATCTCCGAGAGCTGGCGGATGGTTTCGAATTCGAGTTGGTGGCCAGTCAAAGCCGGGTTGTCATAGGGGTATACGGGAAGATCTGTGCCCTCCGCGATGCCTTCATAGTAGTGGAACAATTCGTTCTGGCTGAACTTGAAGATAAAGGGCGGGATCAAGGCTACAGCACTCACCGGGTAGTTCTCGGCGAGGCGGATTCGGGCCAGCGTCCTTTCGGTGCTGGTGTCGCCGCAGCCCACCAATACCGGAACCTGTCCTTTCACCTCATCGAAGGTCACGGCGAGGGCCCGTTCAAAAGTCTCGTCCTTCAGGAGCTGCATGCTGCCCATGGATCCCAGGGTCAGGAGCCCGTCAACGCCCGCCTCCAGTTGCATCCGGATCTGAAGGCGCATGCCCTCTTCGTGTAGGTCTTCGTGCTCGTCCAGCGGAGTTCCGAGGGCCGTGATGACCCCTTCCAGGGATGGGACTGTCTGGTTCATCTTTTAATAAGCCTTTGTTTTGAGGACGTTCTTGATGCTCACGGTTCTTGCTTTCGAGAGGGTCTGATAGAGGGGCATGACATTCACCTACTGCGTAGTTTTCTCAGCCACAGATGGTACCATAATCCTCGCAGTCCTTTTGCAATCGGGGTTAGAAATTCGCCGCAGAGGTAGGGAGTTCATGACGGCAGAAGAACGGTATCTCTTTGATCTTCAGGGTTATCTGCTCGTGCGGCAGGCGTTATCTGTAGAGATGCTGGGTCGTCTCAATACGACGATCAACGAGATGGAATCTCTGACGGACGCGGAGGTGGAAGCAATGGGTATCCCCAGGAGGCCCACGGAAAGCGATACCTACGCCAGGGCGGGTATCTCTAGCGACAGCCTTGGAGACTACACCTGCGACATTCTCAAGTATGGAGCCGTGTTCGAGGAATTGATCGATTGGCAACCGATCCTTTCACGAGTGGACGAAATGATTGAAGACTCCTACCGTCTGGATGCGGCAATTCTAATGAGCCGCCACCAGGGTGGAGCCTTCCGCTTCCATCATGGCTATGCGGAGTTGCTTCCCTATTCGGAGTATGTTTGTAGTGACGCGAACTTCAGCTGTGTCAGCGTGAAGATTTCCTATGCTCTCACGGATGTGGGAGTTGAGGATGGCTGTTTCGCAGTGATTCCTGGCAGCCACAAGAGCAACTTCCAGAATCCGCTGGTCGGCCAGATTCCCGATCCGGATCATCCGTTGGTAGGGCCCATCCCCTCTCGGGCGGGGGACGCCATCATCTTTTCGGAGGATCTTTCGCACGGAGCAGTTCACAACCGGGGCTGCAGAACCCGTCGGACGCTGTTCTACTCCTACGCTCCTGCCTTCCACTGTAGCTGGGACGGGATGGCTGAGACGGCTTCAGGGTTTCAGGAAAGGGCTCCCTCCAGGCGGCGCGAGTTGACCAGGGTATCGACACCTTTTGAGGAAGGCATCGCCTCAGCCGGGCTTTAGGGAATCAGGGCGGCTGCGGTCATCCTGAACCCTATCCCCAGGATCCCACTGATGAGAGAAAAGATTGTTACTGAGGCAGATGTTTTCGACTTGCAGATCGGCGCGGAGAAGGCGTCCATGTCTCGTGAGGCCAAGCACTTCTTCGATATCACCGGATACCTGTTGCTAGATGAGCTGTTGACTGCTGAGCAGGCCGCTGAGGCGAAGGATACCTTGGCCACTCTGCTTCACTCCCCTTCTCCTGGAATTAGGGTCGATAGCTCGGCTCCATCCCAGTCCGAGATTCTGAACGTGTTGGAAGCAGGCGGCGTGTTCGAGGAAGCGATGGCGCACGATGGAATTCTCTCCTACCTCGGAAGCCTGATCTGGGGTCAACAGTTCCGATTGATTCGATCCAGGGGGATTCTGGTAGGACCCGGCAGCAGGCCTCACCTCAATCAGGGCGGGAAGGCCGACCCCAGACGCTACACGCGGTACCGGTGTGCCTGGGAGGGAGAATTTCGGTGCCTGATGGTGACTTGCCT
>Ga0310121_10000680_pt1 | contig 36510 bp, 26 predicted proteins | sample CB27_Tmax_986_MG_FD_203504 | JGI IMG/M metagenome (GOLD analysis project Ga0310121, IMG submission 203504) | Marine microbial communities from Western Arctic Ocean, Canada - CB27_Tmax_986 | ecosystem: Environmental > Aquatic > Marine > Oceanic | place: Canada: Western Arctic Ocean | collected...
TGTGTGTTGGGATTGCCCCGCGCCGCGGAAGTTAAAACGTTACGTCGCAAGTTGAGCGAAATCGCCGACCGGGGCCAAGCGGCAGAACTGCATCGCCGGCTGGCCCAACGCCGCCTGGAGGAACACCGCAGGGTCAAAAAACTCCGCCGAGCGAAAAATACTGGGAATCAAAGCGATTGAACCAGGCCCCGTGAATGAATCTCGGCCGAAGTCGGCCGCCGTACGGCTTACCGAGGCGGAGCAACCTGGTCGTGTCGTCGCAACGCGAACTACCCGGCAGAGAAACACGGTTGACTTGAATCCGGGCCGGCGCCATGGTGAAGACTCACTCTTCTGAACCCGCTGGCATACCCATGAATCTCGTTCTGCAACCCTGGCAACTCTATTTTGTGATTCTTGCCGGTTGGATCAACCGCCAGCAGCAAGAAGCCTTCGAATACGTGCGCACCGAGAATCAAGTGCTCAAGGAGCTGCATGGTGAGAAACGGATCGTGCTCAACGATGACCAGCGCCGCCGTCTGGCCGTCAAAGGCAAACTACTCGGACGCAAGCGACTCGAAGAAGTCGGCACGCTGTTCACGCCAGACACAATCCTTCGTTGGCATCGAAAGCTCGTCGCCGCCAAATACGATTACAGTGACCGCCGGAATAAAAACGGACGTCCTACTTTGTCGGATGAAGTCGTTCAACTGGTACTGCGGATGGCCAAGGTGAATGTGTCGTGGGGTTTCGATCGAATCGCGGGAGCAATCCAGAACCTCGGCCACGACATTTCCGACGAGTCGGTCGGCAACATTCTCAGGCGACATGGCATTGAACCAGCACCGGATCGGGAACGTTCAACGAGCTGGTCGACGTTCATCAAGGCTCATTGGGATGTGCCGTCCACCAGTTCTTGAAGCACTATCACACCGAGCGAAATCACCAGGGGCTCGAAAACAAGATCATTGCCCCTGGCAAAGAAGTCGGCCAAATCGCAGGCACGATCGAATGCCGCGAGCGACTCGGTGGTCTGCTGCGATACTACCATCGCAACGCCGCGTAGTTGACGAACGATGCCAACCCCTTCTTTCTACTTGATCCGTCTGCACCGACGGCATCTCAAACGGCGCAACTGCCGTGATTCGGTTGCACGGCAACCACATGAGGAGTCATTTCGGCCGGGATTCCGCCTTCGAGCTCACGCTAAAACCAAGTTTTCAAAGTACAAAGTGCTCGGTCGACTTTATTGACCTTACGGGGTGCGCGACGTCGCATAGTGCAGAATCATTGCTCCCTACCGAATAAATTCGGTAGGGAGCCGACGTGGAAGGTGTCAACGCCCCGTCTTGAGATCGGAGACCGTGCCGACTTTCGATTCTGAGGTCGAACGCACCGGTGCCGTGCTCTGATGCCCACGGCGCTAGACCGTACCAATGCCGTCCTCAAGTTCCGCCGAGACTGTGGATGGCTGGGACAACAAACGGTAGGGACCGCCATTGTCTGTTATCCGCATCCCGGCGGTGAGGCGTCGTTTCAAGCCGGACCGATTGCTAAGTGCGCCGAATGAATGTCACGTATACGTAGGCCGCCAGGACTGAAAGTGCTAGCGGCGTCAACGCACCACAACGTAATACGAGTCGTTCGTAGTTGTCAGATATGAACCAGATCAGGCGCTCAGCATGACTGCTGATGGTCCACGAGTTGCCATTGAGAAGCCTCATCACCTTAGCTCTCCAATGAGTGATTCCCATTGGTAATCATAGCTCACAATCCGAGATCCTGCCGGCAGAATCTCGCGAGTCGTTTGCAAAAGAATACGAAAACTAAAAAGTCCAGACTCGACCCCGGATTTTTGCGGCGAGTCCACGATGACGCGCACTCGTTCTCATCGTCGATGTTTGTCGCTTAGGCATCTTCGTGTAGAATCCGACGATGCGATTCAGCCAGTCGCGATCCGGACCACCGGCTGAAGCGGCGATTTCCCGCCCCCATTGAACGAAGTCATCAAACATTATGCTCGACGGTGCGACTCCCGGCGGCGTCACGGAACCCCCTCTGCACGAGGAAATTGTTAACGCAATGACGCACGGTTTTGGGTTTGTGCTGAGTCTATTGGGAACCGCGACGATCGTGTCGGCGGCTCGATCGATCGATACCCGATTGGCAATTGCTTGCGGAGTCTATGCCTCTACCCTGCTTGTCGTTTACGCCGTCTCGACGCTTTCGCACGTGGTCCAGCGTTCGCGACCGAAGCATTTATTGCGAGCCTGGGACCAAGGTGTGATCTATTTCCTGATCGCCGGTACATACACACCGTTTGCTTGTCTGCTCTCGTCCTCGTATGCTCGCTGGACCGTGCTGGCCGCGATCTGGGGCTTTGCACTGGCCGGCTTTCTTTCCAAGGTGGTCATGCAACACCGGATCGTCGCGTTTAGAGCTTACAGCTACGTGCTCTTGGGTTGGGTACCAGCATTGACAATGATGCATCGCGTTTCCCTCACCTGCCTGGCCTGGGTGTTATTGGGAGGCGTGATTTACACGGTCGGCACCTTGTTCCTGGCACTGGATCGACGGTTTCGCTTTTTTCACGCCACTTGGCACCTTTTTGTCGTCGCCGGAAGCGCTTGCCACTATTACGCGATACTGACGTTCATCGTATTTCAACAGGTGCCGGCGTAGCGGTCGCCGTTGGCACGATGGATGGAGGCGACGAACCGACACCTCGATCAGATATGTGGGATTTCGTACCCCATCGGTTACTGCTTGATTAGCCAAACTTCGGTCAGCCGCGACGCCTCGCGCCAGTTGACTCCAGGCTCATCGGGCACGTCGAACGTTAGTTTGATCACGCCGTCTTGATAAAGCTTTTTCGGCACGGGAAACGCCTTGATGTCACCGATACCACGACCGTCGGCGGTCGGTTCTATTCGCTCGCCGTTCACCCGCGGTAAGCACTGTCCATAGCCAGTGGTGCGTACCAAATACTGGGCGTCGACGGCGATCGCTTCGTATTGCAAACCGATAGGCCAATCCACTGGAAGAAAAAGTCGACCTCTTCCTCATCAAACCCCTGCAGCGACATCCAAATCCCCGCCTCCGGATGATGCCTGGCCAACAACGTCGAAATATCCTCCAAAAACGGAATCACCAATTCCGGCGAATTGTCTCCTGGATCGCCACCAGGAAAAAAGACGGCGTCCACATGCGGACAATCCTTGTAAAACTCCTCGTGCTTCTTCAGCAGCTTGGCTCGTAGCTTCTTATCGCTCAAGTCCACCGTCGCCGGAGTCCAAACCCAATAGGCCATGCCGTAACGCTGGCAAATCTTGCTCATCTCGTGATTCATCTGCTCGCGAGTGATTGGCATATGTCGGCTGTCATGGTCCTGAAACGGAATGTTCTCAATCGCGTTGCCACCAAACAGGGCCAGCTCTCGGATGTACTGGTCGTAGGTCGCGACGTCCCAAGCGTCATAGGAATTTGCAGTCGTCCGATAGCCCAGCTGATGGCCTCGGATCGCCAACCGCGGCGCCGTGACTTCGTGCAATTCCGTCCCCAATCGCGCGGAACCTTTCCGCCACTCGACCGTCCGCAATAACCGCCCGACTCCATTGAGCGCGCCCTTGGCATCGGCGCCGACCACCCACACCACGGCGTCGCCTGCCGGCGATCGCACGGTTGCAATCCCGTATCCCTCGGGCGCATTCTGAAGTAGGTGTTTGGGAATCGCCCGTCCGGCGATTTTCGCCTCGATGCCTGAGGTGACTACAATCACCGGCCCACTCGCCGGCCACATGCCAGCTGCAATGGGCCATCGTATTTGGGTGCGTTTCTCGATTTCCTCACTAAGAACCACCGCTGCCATCTGTTCCAAAGCTGGCGCACTGACTCCGCGCACAACAACTGTTGCGGCTGTTAAGTCGACTGGGTCCCCATATCCGTCTTCTGCGCCAACGAACAGCTGACTCCCACAGACCAACCCGACAACAACAACTCGAATCATCCGTTGCAACTCCAATTAAGGTGAATTCGCCGTCCACAAAAATGAGTACGGAGGGATACGTCAATGGTGGGCTGATCGGAATATGGACTATTTAGAGCAAATGGTGTGCTTCGCGTTTGTTGCGCTGCAGGGGAATTTGAAAATGCAAAATGAGAATTGCAAAATGCAAGTTTTCCAGGAATGATTTTGCATTTTGCATTTTGCAATCTCAGAGCTCCATAATCCGGATATTGCGGAACCGGATGTTGTTTGGCTCGCCGTGATCTTGCAGGCCCAGGTATCCCTCCATGGGTCGATCCTTTAACGGACCCTCGTCAAGGTACGCGTCGATGATCTGTTCGCCGTTCAAGTCCACTACCAGATGGCCGTCGATACAGGTCACGACCATGCGGTTCCACTGGTGGGGTGGTCGCGACATGTTTTTGGACGCACCGACCAGGCTGATGATTCCACCGTGATCGTGATGCCCCATCTCCCCTTCCTTTTCAGATGAGTCCAGAATCTGGGCTTCGATGCCTGTGCGGACCGGTTCATTCCGGTCCGCCACACGAAAGTACACGCCACTATTGCCGCCCGGCGGATAGGCGTACTCGAGATCCAGTACGAAGTCCTTGTATTTCTTCCGCGACCACAAATAGGCGTCGTAGCGTTCCCACCCTTTTTCGCCGGGCCGCGGCTGGATCAACACGGAGCCATCCTCCTGAGGCAACCAGTTGCCGGTGGTCTTCCATCCCGACAAGTCCTCGCCGTTGTAGAGTGTCGAAAACCCCGACAGGTCACGGAGTTCGATGTTGCGCCAGGCAACTTCGTATGGACCCTGGCCACTGCCGATTCCATGAACCTGAAGGCCAATAAAACCCTTGGGATGCGACCGGTACCGCTCTTCATGGGTGAGATCGGAAATAGGATTTCCATTGATCCAAACTTGGATGATGGGTCCGAATGCGACCACATGATACGTATTCCATTCTCCATCCTTGAAGTGCTTGTGCGCGATGCGATCTTCATCAGGCGTCATCCATCCACCAGCCGCCTCTCCATAAACATAGCCGGCCAGTGCCCCATTTTCGCCACTGGCCTGAATCTCGACTTGCGGTCCATTCACTCGACCCTCAGGAGTATCTCCTTCGCTCTGTGAGCGGATTTGGACACCGGAGTTGAGGCGGCTGTCGCATTTCACTTCAAACTTGAGCTCAAAGTCTCCGTACAACTGATCACTGCACAAGAATGAATTTGGACTTCCCTCGGAGGTCTTACCCACGATCGTGCCATCCTCGACTCGGTAAGTGGCCGTGCCGTTGTGCTGGGTCCATCCAGCGAGACTATTCCCATCAAACAGGCTCACAAATCCGACGTGATGATCGGCGCTTAGGTGGGCCAATGGGAGGACAAGGAAGAATACGAACGTGACCGCGGCGCGATGGAACATAGTTTGAATCCTTGGCGAAGATTGAATGTGTCAGAGTGCTGGGCAGATGACGTAGAAGCCAGTCGTCACATATTGTAGTGCCAGCCATCTGTTTGTCGAGGAGTATTGGACGAACGAGTGAACGAACGAGTGAACGAACGTTTCCATTCAAGGTCAAACGTCAGACATCCTACACACAAATCCGTGATTCCGCCAACGTTCGACGGCCGGCGCGAGATGGATCTGGGACATAGGAAAATAGCAGAAACGGTTGGAGGTCCGGGAGCTCACCTCGAGGCGCGCATTTCTTAATCGCTTGCTGCTACGCAGCGTCCAAGTCCATGACTGACATCGTCAGGCTTCCCAATCTTTTACTCAACGCTTGGACAATATTGAAGCGATCATGTGAGGACGCCTCAACGCCGTCCGTCGGGAAAATCCGGTAGATCAAGCAAGCTTCACTCCGACGCCGACCGCCACGGCATCCGATTCATCTTCGGGAAAAGCTTGAGCGCATTGTCACGCATGATTTGGCGACCGATTCGCTGGGCATGGTCTTCGCGCAATTCACCGCGCTGGACCTTTTCGGCAAGTGCGTCGGTCAGGCATTGACGTGTGAATTCGGTCGCCGCGTAGATACCTTCGGCGTTGACCGTATCGGCTCCCCACATGATGCGGTCGGACGGGACCGCCTCCAGCCACTCTTGATACGAGCGCTTGGCCATGGTGTAGCTCAACGTCGGCAGCCAGCAAGAGTCAATCCACACGTTCTTATGACGCATGGCGATCACTGCCATTTCTCCTACCCACGGGTAGCCTCCATGAAACAAGATAAACTTTGTTTGGGGATTCGCCGCGATCGTATCCACCAATAGCATGAGATTGGAACCCTGCACTCGGGCCTGCCCCGTATGGACTTGAAACGGCAGCTCATATTTGGCACTCAGCTGGCAAATGTGCCAGAACATATAGTCCTCGAAGTCCCGTTGCTCTGACTCGGTAATCTGCTCGGGCGACGTGCCGTATACTTCAGCGGCCCGAGTTTTGGGCACCTGTTCGTACCGCAATGTCCGTTGGTAGGCCTGCGTGGACTTTAAACAAACCGCATCCGACTCCACGGCTTTGGCAAAGATCGCATCGATGATCGCCAAGAAATCGTCCAGTGTTTCGCTCGGTAAATCGGCTCGCTGGGAAAACGCGAACGGACTATCATTGGCTGAATCAAACTGATCAGGGTGGCCGCCACCCATCAACATCGTGACATTCAATACGGGAACCGAGAACGGATATTCGCGTGCGAACTGCAGGCGATTCCAGAACGGATCGATCAACATCAACTCAATGTTGGCTCGCTTGGTAATCACTTCGAGAAGCCATTCATCGGTGCGATAATGGTCAAAAATGCGGCGGTTTACAGCGGCCGCCTGTTCCGCCGTGATCGTATCGAAGTCGACTCCGTATAGATCGCGGAAAGCCGGCAGCATGTATCGGTAGAAACTCGTAGCTCGCGCATCGTCGAAATTGTGCTGAGCTAGCGGCCACCACGTGTCAAACTTGCCGTCGCCAGGCCAAGGCGAGAGTGGATTGATCCATCCGTAGTAACTTCCGCGCCAGACGCTGAACAGCGTCATTCCCATCCCCTCCGGTGTTTCCACACGATTGGGTAGTTCGCTAAACGCTTGTAGGTGATCGTGTGTGTCGATCGCCGGCACCGCGTCGATCGAACGCTTCAGTCGAGAATAGAGCTCCGTCTTCTTGATGACCTCGGAGTGGGCTTGGGAAGTGACAAGCATGGTGGCAACATCACGCTGGCGGCGCGGAGCGTCGAAGGTTGCATCAATAGAATTCCCTGGGCTATCGAGTCGGTGATTCAGATACTATGCCCCCCGCCTGCCTCGCCCCCCGCCTGCCTCGACCCCCGCCTGCCTCCGTCTGAGGCCGATCCCTCCGTCTGGGCCAATCCCTGCTTTTTAGCACAGCCAAGCAGCTGCCAATAGCCAACGACCGATGGCTACGAAACCAATTCTGAGATCGGCTCACCCTCAGGAAGAGTCGGGTAGCGCCGTCCGATTTTGTCGGGGAAATCATGCCGGTAGTCGATGCCAAGCACGTGGTAAATCGTCGCTAATACAGAGCCTGGGGAGTAGGGCCGACTCGTGGGGTAGGCGGCTTGTGTATCCGTCGTGCCGATCATTTGGCCCATGTTCAGTCCACCGCCGGCAAACAGTGCGCAAAATGTGCCGGGCCAATGGTCCCGTCCCGCGTCCTGGTTGATCTTGGGTGTGCGGCCAAATTCACCCATCACATTGACCAACACTCGCTTATCGAGTCCTGATTCGGAAAGGTCGCTCACCAATGCCGAGATCGCCTGATCAAGCCGGGGCAGCAACAGTTCTCGCTGGGGTACGAAATTGTCTTTGTGCGTGTCCCATCCCCCGCCTGAAAGGCAGCTGACGTAGCTGACTCCCGCTTCAACCAGCCTACGCGCCAGTAGGCAGTTTTGCCCCATCGACGTGCGCCCATATCGCTCACGTACGCTGGCCGGCTCACGAGTGATGTCGACGCATTGCCGATCAACGGACTGGTGAGCAACTACAGTGCTTGCCGATTAAAGGAGTCCAAACCAACCATGTCACTGGTCGATTCGAGTCGACGCTTGACATCGTCAAGCTCCCGCAATAGATCGTGGCGACGAAGCAGACGATCGTGCGATATGCCCGCCGGAAGCTTGAGGTTCGGCACCTCGAAAACATCCGCGTTGGGTTCGACGTCGGTTGTGAACGGATTGTAGCGAGTTCCCAAATACGCCGCGTATGAAAAGGCCTGACCTCGCGGTACGGCCACGTAAGTCGGCATGCCCGTTGATGAGGCAGGTCGCATGCGGGCTGTGATCGAGCTAGTCGACGGGTGCATGTTTTGGACAGCCGTTGCCTCTGGGATTTCGTATCCCGTCTGCATCAAGTGGGAGCTGGGTAAGTGCGAGGAATTCGTGTGCGATACCGTCCGCACAATCGCCAACTTGTCCATCATCGACGCTTGTAATGGCAGATGTTCGCACATTCGATACCCAGGAACGTTCGTGGGAATCTCGCTAAACTCGCCACGAATCTCGGCCGGCGCCGTGGGCTTCATGTCGTATGTGTCAAGTTGGCTTGGCCCACCTCCAAGAAAGATCTGAATCACAGCCGTATCCGTCGGCGAACCCCGTGGATCCCCAGCGTGCGATTGCCGGCGCAGGGTATCGGCCAGTGTTGCGCCGCCAAGCGCTAGTCCACCGACTCTCAAAACATCGCGCCGAGCCATTCGATCGCAGTTATGAAACCGTGGGCCGATGAAATCGAGCATCGTGCTAACACTTCCTTCAAGAGTCTGGCTGTGCCCCAGATCGGCGCGAACTGTTTACGAATGAGCCTGCTAACATTATTGTCCAATCGCTGGGCTGCTCGCAAATCAGATCAACGTCAAGTCTGGACTGATTCGTGCCGCTCGGCTGCCAACGCGGAGAATCACCAGGGATCTCGTTCGTCTGGCGGCCAGTTTAACGAGGTTTGTCAGCCGGCCGCGTCGAAAAACATACCACCGTCGCGATCGTCAGCGAGACGGTGCAAATCCCAAAAATAAGCTGGTTTGGCGTGCGACCGTTCCATTCTCTCCAAGGCCACGAATAGTCAAACAGTACGGTGTTGAGCCAAAAGAACAGCCATGACGTCACCAGCAAACAGATGGCGGCGTAGCGATTCGCGGTTTGGCCCTGGAAACCGCGCCCAATCAGGTAGGTGGCGACACCCAGCGTGACGAGTAGTGGAATCTCGATTTGAAGTAACCACGCCATGCCGACCGATACGTCCTCCGGGAGATAGCCAGTAAAGAAGGCGTTCTTTCCACAAATCGGTAACGCCACGATCGTTGGCACCATCAGATACGGCCAGAGCCGACCACCCACTATGCCGATCAGTGGAATCGTGGACATGATCGGTCCGTATTCGATGTACTCGTTGAGGAATGCGAGTCTGCCAGGTAGCTCCGCAAACTCGCTCGTCAGCAGCAAGCTTACGTGCGTCACGATGAGCAGCACTTCGAGGGTCGGCGCGACGGTCACCTCATCGTGCGTCTCGTCGTAGTGAATCAGATGACGGTTGAACCAGAGCCCGATTCCCATGATCGCTCCCCAGATCGCGCCGAACGAAGTCTCCATCATGTTCCACCAGTTGAAGTATCGAGTGTATTCGGAAAACGTGGATAGCCAGCCTTCGGTGAAGACTTCTGGATTCCAGGCGTGATAGGTTTGCACGCACTGGCCCCCAGAGAATCCCAGCCCGCCGGCGAGGATACCGACCAGGGCCATGCGGGTTGCCAACCGATCTCCACGAACCCAACGCACGTAGGCCACCAAACCAGTCAAGGCGAGTAAGAATCCGCCCCAAATCTCCGCGCGTGGCTTGAGATCGCGATCTAGCTCGAAGTACCAGTCGTCCGAGAAGTAGATGGTAGGTAGGATTCTGTTTTCAGGATCAAAAGGGGAATTGATCGTCCAGATACCGAGGAACATCAGCCCAATCAAGACCAACATGAGCACGGCTAACTCCAGTGGTCGATACCGTTGGCCACTCAACCCCATCCCTACCAAGGCTCCCCCGAATCCGATCCAGAGGCCACCTTTGATGAACAGTCCCAGCATGCCCCAACGCAGGGCCTCCCAGTTGCCGAGAATCTCGTGATCGTGCGTCAGTCCAACCGTCTGGCCGTATGTCATCGATCCACCAATGCCGATCGCCACGGTCATCATGGCCGCGGCCCGGGCCGCCCAAAGAGATGACGCATGTGGCACGAATAGCAAGACCAATGTCAGCGAAGCCAAGCCACCGGCGATCATGGCACCCGTCTCATGTCCGTATTGGCCGCGGATCCCCCAGCCCATGGCGGCTGCCATGGATGTTAGCAGCGTCGCCACGATGAGGAATAAGAGACTATCCCGACTGCTACTTTCAATCTCGTGGGGCGGCGTGATAACTTGTGGCTCCCGAGCTGTCATGAAAGATTCGTCCTCAGTTCAAGTCCCATGTCAAAATCCAGTCTCGATGCGTTTTTGCGCACAACAACTCTACCCGTGAATGGGGATAACGTCTAGCAGCGACGTCGCGTCATTGACCCTTCGCAACGGCGATCGCATGTTCGGCACCTGAGCGAATTCGTCTGGTGCCGAACACCACGCCACCGAGGCGAGCTCGGACGGTGGCGGCGTTTCGGGCACAATTCGTTTCGCGCGTCCTAAGAAACACTTAAGAAACACTAAAGAGAACAAGAGACGGATCTATGAAAACCGACCGCTTGACGCGACGAATTTTCATCCAGGGTAGCGTGGCCACTACGGCGCTGGCAAAAGTTGCGACCGGAGCGGGCGACGATCTAACACGAACTACCCACAAGGTCGACGAGAAAAAGGTCATTCAATGGAACGGTGATTCGGCTGTGCCAATTCTTTCGCCCGCCGCTCGTCGCACTATCGACGTCGCGTTGGAATACGGTGACCGGTTACGGGATGAAGAGACGGGGTTGGTCAAGAGCGACGAATGGAAGAATGTCGACGGACGCGCGAGCTTTTTTATCGCCGTGGCATGCCTGTTGGATGGCTCGCCAGAGAGATTGGCCGAGGCCAGAAACATCTTCGCGCAGCCATCTACACGCGATGCAGAACGGTACCTACATCGCGCAGTGGACTCGCACGGGCCAACCGGTCGAGCAGCTGTCGGATTTGGGCCAGGCTTTTACTCGCTTTTCCCAGAACGGCCAGCGACCTGGAAACGAAACGCATACGTACCACAACTACCATGGTGGGTACACGATGGAGGTCGGCGCGAAGCTATGGGGTGATGGTGGACGACCGTTCGCCCTGCAAAGCGGGCCCACATCGCTCATTCTATACGTCCCTCGCGGTCGAGAGCGGTGGTATGTACAGCGACTGGAAGCGTTCATGGTGTTTCCGCGGCTGGATACCATTGATGAGGTGCTCATTGACGGTGTCGCGGTCGACCAGCACGACGGGTCCCCCCACGATTCGGTGATGGTTCGCAGTGGAAACGTCGCGATGGGACTGCGATTCGCCCCCTGTGATGCGGAACTGACCACTCCTCGGTTGATTGTGGAACGCAGTCGGAATCATATGTTCGTCGGTCTACGCTTAGTTGATTTTGAAAAAGAACAAGAACTATCGGCGCTGGAATACCGACGCTATGCAGCCACGATCGGAGCGGAATTGCGCTATGTGGACTCCGCGGATAAAGTCGATCGATTGGTCCAAGACATGAAACGATCCGTGCTGACCGATGACTGGGAAATGGCCTATCTAGGAGGGCATCGAGAAGTCGATTTTCGAGCGGCCGATACGCGACTCCATGGCCGGTTCGAACCGATGGCTGAAACTTGGCTACGTCGAATCGTGCCAACGCCAGCAGGGGATGTCCTCAAGTTGAAATACGACCGAAACGAATACTGGCGCGCTTAGGACATGATAAGAAGTAGCTTGTCCTTTTTCTTGAAACCCGAAGCACGAATATCGAAATCCGAAACAAATACGAATGACCTAAATTCGAAGGTTCCAAACGTAGAGGGCACGGAGAATATTGTGGTATACGGGGTTTTGGACAGCGTGTTTTGAATTTGTTTCGGATTTCGAGATCTCGTACCGTTGAAACGGACAAGTTATTTCTTAACACTGTCCTTAGTTCTAGTTTTGCACTTTTTGCGTAACGGATATTGGATAAAAAGAGTGGCTTTCGTAAGAGAATTCGCGTGTGGTGTTTCGTGTGGCCTTAGGCAACGCATGTGGGACGGATTGGCCCAGCAGCCAAACGACGCTGTGAGGGCCAAAACGCGTCGCCTGCTGGGTAATCCGTCCAGTGTGCACGTGACCTCAGGAAGATCTTCGTGCGTCAGTACCTCACGATTTCACGCGTCCCATCGCAAAGAACTCCAGTGTGGCCATGCGTAAGCTGGACGGATTACCGATCGGTGGCATGCGTTTTGAATTAAATTGTTAACTCCCGATCGGCCAATCCATCCCACATGCTTTGCGTGTGACGTTGAGTGTGGCCGTTCGTCGCACAGCGCCGATGTCGATGTTCCTCCGTAGTCTGACGATAATGTGTTACGCGCGAGATGGGTAAAAGTATTTCGAGATCCCGGACCGACCATGGTACTCGGACAAAGAGGAGCCAAGTTTTGCAGACATGTTGACAACTTTACGTCGAAAAACCTGGGACGATAAATTACCGAAAGTGTCGTTGGGATCCGTACCCGGCGATAATTCGATCGACCTGCTAAAATACCTCGTAACTCTCACTGGATAACCGACAAGAGTGCAATACTAGACCTTAGGTTGCAGCTCTCAATTTGCCCCGCCGCTCATTTGCCCAGCTGTTCAAGTGCATCGCGAATTCGCTCTCGGTACTTCATGAATTTTGAGAAGTCAAGATCGTAGTCTGCTGCCTCGCGCGGCAACCCCGTGAAGGCGGTTGTTTCGACATAAGTCGTCGCCTCACTTAACAACGATTCGATCGTGGGATCGGGGCGCTGCTCCAACTTCTCACGAAGTAGCCTGAGCGCATTGTAGTCTTCCACTCCGTCCCGTGACGCTTCCCAACGTCGCGTGTCAACGATCGAACGACCATCGCTGGCCACACACCCGTAGTCTGGCTCTTGGTCCGGATGTGTCGCCCAATGATTCGTCGAGTGATAAATCCACCAGCCTCCACCTTCGACCCCTCAGTGGAATCCCAACCAGGGCTGGGCTCGATAAAAACCCAGCGGCCTTAGCAGCCGCGCGTTGGCCGGCGGCGTGTACATCCAAACCGGCTTTCCACCGGCCCGCATGGCCTCGATATACTCTTCGCCAAGGACATAGACCGTCTCCATTCCGGGCTGCCATACATCCGTGACGGGAGCCATTTCGCGGATGTCCTCGATCGTAATGGAGCCCCACGGATTGGCATAATTCTGTAGGCGAGGATCGAGCTCCTTGTTCTCCCTCGCACTTTGCATGTAGTGATCAATCGTCCCGAAGAGACCGGGTTCGTCGGCGGGATAGACCATGAAATCGGACCAACTTAGGCCATAGGTCTCCAGATGGGCTACCAATGCGTACAGGAAATTGCGGCGCGCGGCGCGGCGCAGATCCGGGGTGACTTCAATGCCGTCCGGTAAACTCGGCAGGGGAATTCCACCGTAAAAGAGTCTATCAATCTGCTCGGCCTGCTGGATCACCTCGTCATGCTCCGTCCAATCAAGGTCGCCGACCAGTTCACCCTGGGCATCGGCCTTGGACGCTGGCAAAGAAAGCTGATACCAGACCGTTTGGCGATGGGTGTTGAGGTTGTCAATGGTGGATAGCTCGCCAATTTTTCTCTTGGACCAGAATCCCATCGCGAAGCGACTTTTCTCCGGAAGCCGGACGGAGGACACGCGGAGATGCACCGTCAGTTCCGTTTCGGCGGCGTCAGAATCGAACGTCCGCACTGGCCATCGGAGAATATATTCGCCAGGCGAAAGATCTTGTGTGGATACGTTAATCCATACCTGCTCTACCTCGCCGGGAGCAATCTGGAGCATGTAATCGTCACCGAGCGGTGGCAACAAGTCAGGCACGATTTCTCCCGTCCGACTGGGCACCCTGAGTACATGGCGCAAGGAGGTCGATTCGTGAGCCGGCATCGACACATCATTTCCGACCAACGTGCCTGGCTCCCAGCGAACCCGCAACCGCCGAGACGTCAGGTTGGCCACGTTGATTGCCACGGATTCGATTTCGTTTCCAAACGCCCACATGCTGATACTCGGCGGGCCACCGTTTCTTGGCAACGTGTCGACGGGATCGTCGTTGTTCCAAGGGTTTTTGTCTTCCCAGATCACGAAGCGAGGCGCGCGACCGGCGGCCAGCTCTGACTCGGTGAGCATGGCCCAGCGCCCGGCTTGGTCGAGCGCGGTGAGGAATTTGTCGATGTCCGAGCCCAACTGATCACTGGCTGCCGCCTTTAGATCCGCTGCGTTTTGGATCCGGTCTGCCAGCAACCGGTATCTGGCCGCCAATTGACCGATGCCGCCTTCGATCGCAATCGTGGAATCCGGCGCCGCGTCACGTACTCGCTTGGCCGTTTGCCGCAGCGACTCAATCCTGGCCCGCTTAGCGGCGTGAATCTCCGCGGCCACGTCGTTCACGCTGACTGAAAGCTCGCCCGTTCCCAATTGGGCGCCGGTGTCTAAGTCCAACAGCCGAGCATTTAGCTGGTAGTTGCCGGTTGCATTCACTTGCCAGCGGGCCGGAACACTCGACCCGTCGGAGGCGACTCTGAAAAGTTGGACCTCTCGGATTCCCGCCGGACCAGCCGTTTCCAATTCGACGGCAACGCGATCCGTACCTCGAATCGCGGCCGCTGAAAACGAAACCTGCGCGTGATTGTTCCCATATCGGGGCGCATGAATCAGTGCAATCTCGAGTCGAGTTTCACTCGATACAGCGATGGAATTCTCGTTAGTGGAAACCTCTGTCGCCCTGTTCTCCGTCGGTCCAAACGCCGGGACATGCCAACCAGTCGAGAATACAGCGGTGGGAGTCGTTGGTCCTTCAAACGAAAATGCGGTGACATCTCCAGAGCGCGATGCCAATACCACTTCGAGCTCTCCATCACGATCAATGTCGGCGACCAACGTCGCCCCAAAGCCACCTCCCCCTGGGAGGGCGAAGCTTCCCTGCAGGTTGCCATCGAGGTCCAAAACATACCAGGCTTGCCCGTCGGCGGACATTCCTCGCACCGAAACAATGATCTCCTGTCGTCCGTCGCCATCGACGTCGGCAATGGATGGAGTTGTCCAAACTCCATTTCCTTTTACCTGGGAGCTCCAGCGGCGTCGCCCATCGCCGGAGTAAGCGACCAGGCTATTCGCCTTGTCCCCGATGAGCACGCCCAGTGACCCGTCTGCAAATGGCACCACACCGCGGGCCATATAGGCCTTGTGACGAGTCTTGCCGTACCAGCGAATCCGGCCGCTAGCGCCTTCCAAGCTAATCAGGCCCGTATCGGGGCCAATGTTTGAGCTAGCCGCATAGATTTCCGCGGTGCCATCACGATCCAAATCCGCAATCACGGGTTTGGTCCGACCGAGGTGAAGCGGACCAGCCAAGGTGTCCCAGAGCAGCCGTCCATCGGCCTTCAAGGCGATCAGGTGACGAGTCGCGGTGCCGTAGACAATTTCCGTTTGGCCATCGTTGTCGATGTCTCCGACGCTCGGCGTCCCCAGACGATACTCTTCGACTTTGGACCGCCATCGTAATGTGCCGTCGCCGTTCAGGCAGCGAACCCAGCCGTCTCTGGCGGTAACTAGCACCTCCGGCCGACCGTCGTTATCAAGGTCGGCTGGAATCGCACTGCGCCAATTGCCAATGTCGTTTCCCAAACTATGTTCCCACAAAACGCTGCCATCTTGACCGTCGACAGCGAATACAAATCCACCGTTGTGCCCAACGATCAATTCTTCGGTGCCATCTCCGTCGAGGTCCACCGCCGAAGGATCGAAGATACCTCCTTGCGAGCCCGCAGGACCGAACGTCTTGTCGAAGCGAATGGTCCCGTCGCCACCGATACGAGCCACGCGCCCACCGGTCGCCACGACGATGCTGTCCGGGTTCTCGTGGGGATAGAGGATTGGTGAAGCATCAAGGCTCGTCTCTAACGGGACGGTCCATTCGATTTTCGGAGAGTCGAAACCTGCCTGGCATTGATTAAGGACAACGGGAACACAAATGAGTACGGTCAGTAATCGGCAGCTCATTAGGCGAAGTTCGTGGGTCATGAGGTTATAAAATTGTGATTCATTTGAAACGTGAGAGTCGATGCACTTGCGAGTGCCGCGGCTAGCACCGCGATCCCTCGTAGCGCCGAGACGAGGATTTGACATTTCGCCATGGTCAGGCCTGGAATCGTTTGGACTGCATGATGAATAACGGCCTGTTAAGAAATTCTCCGAGTGAATCCTGCCGCTGAATGTTGGTCGAGTTGAGGTCCGCGTACACAATTCCGTCGGCTGACTTCTCGGCGATGCCCACTTTTTGAATGGACCAGCTAGTTTGGGTTCCCGACTCAACAAAGTCGATAAGCTCCCGCTTTGTTCCGTGATCGAATAGAGAAAGGTCTCGGTTTCCTTTCCAGTTGAAACCAAGCTGGAACACCAGCCGATCGACGTGCGGTGCCAACCGAGACAAGGAATCCAACATGTTTTGTTTTGCGGACTCGATCGATTGGGCCGGGTCACCGTAGTCGTCACCCACGTGATGCAATACGTTGAGAAGCAGACACACGTCGACGTGCATCAGTGACAGATCGTGCTCGAAATTTAAATAGTGAGGGTGAACTTTCACGCGGTCTTGCCAGCCCAACACCTTGACCGCCTCCTCCACGAAGGCACCGTGTTCTCGGTTCCCTTCAATCAACAAGGCTGACTTTGCACCGCGATCTATCAGCTCCATGGTGAAATATCCAGTGTTTCCCCCGATGTCAGCCAGTGAAATGCCCTGGCACGGCACCTGCTTTAGGACATACTCTAGTCGTTCCTGCTCGAATCGGGATTGCGTGTTCAGGGTATCGTTGGGAACGTACTCCCTAAGTCGTTCCGCCAATACCTGATAGTGACTGTGCTTGCTAGTCAAGTTGTAGAGATCGATCAAACGTTTATGATTCACGGATTGGCTCCATTTTTGATTCTTCCAAGAACAGATCAAGGGTGTCCGCCCTGAAGAAGATATCTTGTGGTCGCAAGAGGGAAAACTCGTTGACAAACTCGACAGCCGAATAGTTGTGGAAAGCGATAGGCTGAGATGCATGAGTGATCCCGCCGGACCAGAAATAATGGGACGCCCCGCGAGCAGCCGCGGCCGGCTGGGATACATCAAAGCCGTGGTCTCGTAACATGGCCCCAAAGAAGTCAATGCCGTTGTCGATCGCGAACTGCAGAGGTCCCCATAGTCGCGGATTGGCTTCGATCACATAGTACGGACCATGTCTCTCCTCAAAACGCACTTCCACCATCACGAGGCCAAAGAACTCTTGTCCTCGCAACATTTCGATATAGCGCCCCGCGATCGAGGACTGATGGAAACCAGATGCTTTTGCCAAGACCACTGAGCCGCCATGGGCCTGCTGCATTAGATTTTCTTGTGAAAACAGAACGTCGTTGCCATTTCGCCCAACGTAGGCCAGCAAATACTGGCTTCCACCGGAAATGAATTGCTGAAAGAAATACTCCTCTGTGTCTTCCTCACGACAAAGCCGTTCCAGATCATGCGGGGTATGCACCAGAAGTGGGACTCGCTGTTTGCCATTGGCGGATGAATAGACGCGAGGTTTTGCCACAAATGGCAGCTGTTCTGGAATGTCGGCGAACTCCTCTGGAATGTCCAGTCCATACGAATCACAAAGGGCTGTAAAGCTCTGCTTGTCGGAGATGGTGTGGTAGAGCCGCTTGTCAACTAACGGGATCACGCAATCCTCGGCTTCGATCGCGTCACGATGTTCGACCAAGAACCGGTTGAGGAACTCCGTCGACGGCAAGATTAAGATACGGTCGTATCCATGTTGGTCACACAATTCCCCGATCCATGAGCGAAACTCCGCGGGGCAAAGATTGAGCGAATCTCGTCTGACTGCCACGCGATCTTTGTAGTCAGTCGCAAAAATCGGATCCGTGCTACTCTGGGCAACTATATGGTATTGGACGCGATGAGCCGTGGCCCAACGGCAGAAGGCAATCACCGCCCTGATGTTGTACCCCGAAATCACCAGGACCGCCTGATTATGGATCATAAACCGTGCTCCAGCTGGTGCGCGCGGGGGCTCGCAACGTGCAAATACTCCATCCATCTATCAATGACGAAGCATTGTAGCCGATACATAGTCAAGGCGAAAACCGCCAACCCAGAGCTTCCGGTACAGAGGTGGCGTTCGTCTATCGAAAAGGACCCAGGCGTTGAGGCGGTGCGTCCGCGGTGGAGGGTATCTTCGCGGGACTGAGTGGTTCGACTTCTTCGGAAGTTGGCTCGGCGGAGCTCAGTTCTGGGAAGAGCGTCTGCAACGTTTCGTTGAGTCCAGGAAGCACTTCGCGGGTCAGCTTCGGATCTTCCAACGGTCCTTTCGCGTTGATCAACAGAAATCGCTGACTAGCCATCCCTAACAACGTTCGCATCATGGGAAATGAACTATCCTCACGTCCCAAAACCGTATAGAGATTCAGGTTAATCTCGCGGTCAAAATTCATTTCTCCTTTGCCTTTGAGAGCCAGCGTATCGCCCTGCAGACTGATGAGGTCGAGGTACACCTGATTGGCGCGAATGGTGAAGGCCACGTCGGCCGAATTGAAAGCCGTGCGATCACTCGATGCAGACCGAATGGTGTTGAGCAGCGCCAATACAGGGGGTAACTCATACAGGTCGGCGTCTCGAAGTTGCATGCTACCGCTTCCGCTCAGTAGATGTTGGCGTTGTTGAACACCTTGTAAACGTAGTTGGCCTGATAACAACCCTCCCACTTCATTCGTACCCTCCGCCATATTTATACCGCTGTTGAATTCCTGCAGCACGTGAGGAAACTGTCCGTCACTCAATTCGATCTGTAAATCGAAGCTGCCTTTATCCAACAATGAGACCTCGCCGAACGACGATACCGAACCGCCAAAGGCACGCCCTTGAATCCTCTCCGTGAGCGGTTGTTGCCCAACCGCCTGCGCACGCTGTCCTAAGACAAGTCGTTGGTCATCCAGCCAAAGAGGACCCTTCAATCGTGTGAACTGGATCCCATGACACGTCACTGAATCGATGTCGAGCTCACCTTGAGTCGCAAATCGGTTGCCTTGCAATCGGCCGACTGCCCGCAGCGACCCAGACACATGTTCCAGCGGTATTCCTGAACTAAAACTCACGTCCTCCATGCTGACAGCCATGTCCCATTGGGATCGTGTCGGGAGTTTGGCGTCCGCCGTTCCACTGAAGCTCAGGCTTCCCGTCAGATTGATCGGTCCGTCCAACGACAACTGTTCCACGGATCGCCGGAACCTCGGGGCCAGCGCCTCCAAGAAGTCATCGTCCGTGCGAAGTTGGTCCACCGTAAGTCCGTCAAACTCGACACTCCAGTCACCGCTGTCGTCCACCGACCCGTGTCCTTCCGTCGCCATGCGGACTCGTCGGCCATGGCGACCTCGGAGGCCTTCCATCCAGACTTGGCCGTCCCGGTAGGTGACTTTTCCTGAGATCGCTTCGATTCGATACGGAAACGCGTGCGGACTGGCCGAGATCGGATGGAGTGGACTGGCTGAGTCGTTCGGCTTATGCGTGAGGACGACGTTGAGGTGCGTTTCATTCTCAGTTGGGATATGCTCCATGTCGACGTCGACTTCGGCGATATTCCCTTCAAGTCGCAAGTTTTGGATCTGCGTGCGGATGTTAGGACTGAGTGCCTGCCGCAGGTCTTCATCAATGCTGACATTTCGTGCTTTCCCCTTGAGGACAAGAACACCGCCGCGATCATCTGGATTCCAATGGCCCTCCGCTTCGACCACTCCGTCGTCGTTTTGGCCGAACAACTCATCGAATCGCCACTGTTGGTTCGCTTTGGTCAGCTTCCCACTCAATTGGCTGATCGGGTACGGAAACTTCTCGTGTCGCACGGAGCATTGCCTTAATACAATGGCTACATCATTGCGAACCTCCGTCGCGCCTGGAGGTCGCTGGTAGATTGCGTTGATTTTCAGAAAACCTTCTGGTGAAAAAGCCTTCACGATGCGCTGGTGCTTCGGCTTAAGTGCCTGGACAAATCGCTCGTTGATCGGCAGCCAGGCGTCCGTGTTGGCCGAGAACCATCCGGTCCATAGGGGGCCTGGATCGTCCACGTCTGCGTCGATCCAAATCGGATGACGCATGTCTCCAGCCTCGAGATCCACCACCAGACGACGGTCGCCCAGCTTGGGATCGCCAAAGGTCACTTGGCCACGCGCCGAGACGATTGGATAAGTGAATTTCTCCCATTGGAGCGACACGTCTAGGCACTGAACGGCGATGATGGGCTTCCAGCGAACGCCGTCGTAGGCCAGATGAAAACGTCCGTCGATCAGACCCAGTGGCCGAAATTTTCTCCACATTGATTGCACCGCGGTGGGACAAAGGGCCATTAATTCCGCGTCGACAACCAATCCCTCCGTCGTCCCTTCGATGAAGCCTGTAGGCGAGTTAAATGGAGCGTTGCAACGACCGGACAAATCGAGTTCCGCGCCACCGTACCGCGCTGACAGTTTGTCGACCGTGACACCGGTGCGATCAAGATCGAGGCTGGCTTGCAGATCACTGATCGGTGTCTTGAGCCGTGGATCATACCAACTGCCGCCGACCAGTTCGGCGTGGATGTGGTAGTCGAAGGACGGACTGCGCGATGTTTGCCGGGAAAGCTGAAATTCCAATGATCCGTTGGTTCTCAGTCGCGCGAGCCCTGCCGAGAATACCGCCAATTCCGCTGGCAATACGCCCTGCATTTCCGGTGAGATGACAAAGTGATCAGCGCTTCCTTTGAGGCTCCAGTCACCTCTCTGAGGGTCGATCCATCCTTCGCAACTCGTACGTTGACAGCAATTGCTCGTGAACGAACCACGGTAGCGGACCACTGCATTAGACCCGACGCTGGTCTCACCCGTCGCCGTTTCGGGTTCCAGGTTCAGGTTGACGTCCCGGATCGTTAACCGCCCGTACGGTGCCCGTGACATGTCGGTGACTTCGACCGTGCCGTTCTCGATACCGACCCTTGGCCACGGGGCGCCACTGGCCGACGAAGCATCCAAGAGGCTCCGAACATTCCATTGGCCATCCACCGACCGCACGGCGTGCAGCACCGGCCGGCGAATCGTCACGTGCTGCACGTTGATTTCCCCGTCCAGTAAACCTTGAATCGTCGGTTCGCAATGTACAAATATCTCGTCGAAAAAAGCAACGACGCCAGTTTCGTCTGCCCCGCTCGGTTTCTCCGCGATATTTACATCCTGAATCTCGAAACCGCGGCGTTCGATCAAACGGGCTGAACCAACGGACACGTTAAACCCCGGATAGACTTCGGCTAGATGCCGTTGCACCGCGTTGCGAATCTCCTGGTCCACGCGGTTGTAAAAGTAGACCGCACCCAAGAGCGCGCACACGATCATAACCGTGAGAGCCCACGTGATTAGAAACCAGCAAATATCAATGAATTTCGTGAAAATAGCCTTAGTTCCCGTGCCCGTGGCGGGGAGACGCCGCCATCCATTGTTTGGGCCGCAACCAGCCCAAGTACGCCGTGGCGGCAATCACAATCAACAACAGCATGGGCGGCTGACGGTAGCGTATCGAACCGACGAATATCATGTGCAAGGCTGTAAAATACGCCGTGGGTAGTACCAGCCAAATCCACAGCTCGGGCGCGAAACGTCTGCAGATCAATGCCCAGGCGGCGGGTATGATAATCGCCAAGTACACTGCGGCGCATCCGTACCCGAGCCAGCCGCCACGTAGCGTTGGTTCGTTCGGCAACGGATTCCATATCCGCGCGAACTTGATCGCCGCCAGTCGCACCGCCTGTCCAGGGTTCTCGGCCGCCCATCGCCTCGCGGCGGTTTTCATCTCTTGGTCCCAGGCGAATTCCCAATCCTGCTCGGTGCCAATCGCGTGCATCCGTTGCCACACCGCATCCACGGATTGGTCAGTAAAGTACATGTCGCTTGCACCGGTCGCCCGAGGATTCAACCCGTCGTAGAGACTGGCGCCAGTCTGAAGGGTCGTCGTTACGTAGTGGCCAGTGACGCTGAAATTACGCAGGCACCAGGGCGTCAATACGAGAACCAATCCCAACAGCGCGATGGCCGCGGAGAACCATCTGTGAGTGATCTCTCGGCAAACCAGGCAGGAGACCAGCCAGGCGACCGGTGTAAAGATCAGCCAGCTGGGTCGTGTCAGCACAGCCATGCCGCCACACACCCCAGAACCAATCGCCAGCCAACCTGCCCGCCGGAGTGACGGGGCTCGAAGCGCCAAGAGCGTCAGGGCAATTTGCGCCAACATCAGCGGGCAGAAAAACACCTCGCTCAATATCAAGACGCTCGTCATGATCCCGCCAGGGTAAAGGGCGGCCAACACTCCGGCCGTCCAGCCAGCCGACTCGCCGAACAACCACCACGCCAGCCAGATGATTCCGGCCACCGTGATCGTTCCCAGTAAAGCGCCGGCAAAACGGGCCATCAATATTGTCGTGGACTGGCCAAACAAACGAAACACCGCGGCCAAGAAGAGCGGATATCCCGGCGCGCGCATCACACGACGAGGCGGCGCTCCATAAGAGTATGGACGGCCGGTAGCGATCGCCGAGCCCAGTTCCCAATAGGTCACACTGTCACCCATCATCAGCGGCGGATTCTCTCCGACTCGCTGCTGCCAATAGACCGCGCCGACGCAGCGGATCGACATTGCCGCGAGCAACATCCCTAGCCATACGGCGATCTTCCGCTTTCGCTGCATTGATCGATGCGGTCCCGAATTTCGGTGCAAATAGACCGCGGGATCGTACGAAGTTTGGCACCTGGGGCCAAGGCATTCGGCCCGCGACACGAGCGCGAGCTGAACTGGTCCTGCGACGCGTGCTGTCCACGCTGCGATGCCGCCCAACTCCCATGCCATCATTGCTGGCAATCAGCATCAGCCCGGCGCTGCCCTAGACCGGCGCTGTCCTAAAGCGGCGCTGAGCTTTGCGACAATACCAACTGGTGGCCGTCTCTCGACACACGAATGCCGCCGGGTAGCATGGCCGCCGGTTCCGCGCTGTCGCGCAGCGCGATATCCGAAATCCGATCCCACTGTTCGAATCCCATCGCGGCCAACGGCCAATCACACCGCCGCCAAACTTCGTGTAGCAATTCGCGGATGGCAAAGGGTTCCTTCACCTCGAGCCGAGACAGATCGATAACAAGCCGATCGGGCGTGAAAAGCACCGCCCGATCAATCCAGCGGTCAACTTGGATGGCGAGCCATTCGTGGGACTCGTCAGCAAGTCGCCCGAGACGAATCATGGCTTCGTCGATCCGAGGGTTAAAATCCTGGCGGAGGTAGGGGAGCAGTTGGTGTCTGATCCGATTGCGCGTAAACCGGGTATCGAGATTGGAGCTGTCTTCGCAAAATGATTGGCCAACGGATTCTAGATACTGTCGCAAGTCATCGCGAGTAAAGGCCAGCAACGGGCGGATCAACGTGACTGCTTCGCTCAGCGGACGGTGGCGGGACATGCCGGCCAATCCTCGGAGACCCGTTCCGCGGATGAGGCGATGCAAGATCGTTTCGGCTTGGTCATCCAGAGTGTGTCCCACGGCGACAAAACGCGCGCCGATTCTCTCAGCCGTCTTGGTAAGAAAACGGTAACGCTGGTCTCGCCAAGCGGACTCGTTCGAATCATTTGACTGGAGCGGCTCGGCAACGCCCAATTCAAAACCGACACCCAAGGATTGAGACAATGCTTCTACGAATTTGGCGTCGGCCACTGACGCGTCGCCGCGCAAGCCATGGTTGAAGTGAGCAAGCGTCAAACGGTCACGGACGGATGGGTGGGTGGAGGAAATGAGACGAGCCAAGGCGACACTGTCAGCACCGCCAGACACGGCCACTAGAACCAAAAGATCTTTCCATTGTTTAAATGGCCAGTTGTCGAGAAAACGATGAATAAGTGGATCGTCTGACACGTGACTGAGTTGAATGATGACGCTTCATGACCAACGGAAACAAGACGACAGGATCACGATTGCTTTCCATGGCGGTGGCTGGAGCACCGAACTTTTCCGCGGACTACCCGCAAAGTCCCCGAACCTACGCAAAGTACGCTGGATTTAGCCGTATGGCAATCGCTGGGCAACCTGCATTGCGACACGGCGTCAAATTGTTAAGATAATAGGTGACAGGGCGCCGCCCAGCTCAGCGGTTTCTGAGGTGGCGATGCGCCGGAATGAATGAGGATACGAACTTCCGTGGACCGAAATGAGTCGGTTGAGAACGCGGGGGTTTCGCAAAAATGATTTGATGACAATGTATGATCGGGATTTGACCGGTCGCCGTCCTAATGTGGCTCAGTCAGTTCAACTGGAGCTTTGGGTATGGAATTCTTAATGGTCCTACTTCGCTTGGTACATTCCACTCTGCTGGGATTTGGGTTGGAATATCGCTGTGAAGGAAACCGTTTCCATCGCCAGTTGAAAGGCTCGCGCTACGAGGGACTATTGACTCGACGTCAAAGGGCGAAGCCGGCGTTAGCATGCCAAGGACACTTGTTTGTGCCACCATTCATGACGCTGGATTCAGCTCCGGCGGCGCAGTGGTTCGCGTTCTCAAACGGGTTACTACATCGCCTCACTTATAGAGGTTTGGGATGGGAAAACGGTCGCTCTACCGCGATCGCCTGAGTCCGAATTTGAACGGTCATACGAGAACTTAAATCATACAAGGCCACGTGCAGGATGGGCACGCGGCTAGTTACGCGAACCCCGTTTTGTTCGCTGGCTTTCGGTCCCCTGCGGAAGGAAATAACCGTCTAGGGGTACTGAAACGTGATTCAAATCATATTCGCAATGGGAGTGGGCTCCCCTGTCTTGCTCGCGATGAATGAGTATCTTTTGCTCGTGGGAATTGTGGGTGCCGCCATATTCGGCGGGCTTGCCGTCAAATTCCTAGATCGGCTCAGACGGCGCGATGCGGAGTCCGAGGCGAAGTCCATACTGGAAAAGGCCAATCAAGAGATCACCAATCGCCGCAAGGAAGTTGAATTGGAGATCAAGGAAGCCAATCTTCGTCAACGCTCCGAAATGGAAGCCGAGATTGGCAAATTGCGCGACGAAATCCGCGAACGAGAACGCACTCTTGACAAGCGTCACGAATCGCTTGAACAGAAGGCGGACCAGATCACCAAGCAGGAGCGGATCGTCGAAAGCACGCAGCGACGTTTGGCGGAGAAGCTCCAGGATACCGAGCGTCGCCACGAAGAGTTGGGCAAGGTCATGGACATGCAACGACAAACGCTGCACGACGTGACCGGACTTTCTCGCGAGGAGGCCACTAAGCGATTGATGTCGGTACTCGAACAAGATTTGCAGAAAGAGACCGGTGCGATCATTGCTAAACACCTCAAGAGTGTCCAGGAGACGGCAAAAGGACAAGGTCGCGAGATTTTGCTGACAGCGCTCCAGCGTTATGCGGCAAGCCACACTGCCGAGTCAACGACCAGCACGGTGGGGATCCCCAACGACGAGATGAAGGGGCGCATTATCGGTCGCGAGGGTCGAAATATTCGCGCCTTTGAGAAAGAGACAGGCGTCGACGTTATTATCGACGACACGCCAGGGGTCGTGGTCGTCAGTGGCTTTGATCCCGTGCGCCGCGAGGTGGCCCGTAGTACACTTACGAAACTCATCGCCGATGGCCGCATCCATCCATCGCGAATCGAAGAAGTCGTGGCCGAAACACGAGTCGAAGTTGACGGTTTCATGCGTAAGACGGGCGAAGAGGCTACGCACGAGGTGGACGTACCCGGACTGCACGATCGCGTTGTCGAGCTGCTCGGGCGGCTGCACTTTCGCACCAGTTACAGCCAGAACGTGTTGCGCCATTCAGTAGAGGTGGCGTTCCTCACCGGGATGCTGGCCGAAATGGTCGGTCTCGACGGAAATCTCGGGCGACGATGCGGCTTACTTCATGACATCGGCAAAGCGGCGGATCACGAATTGGAGGGTGGCCACCCCAAGATCGGTGCCGACCTGCTCAAGCGTCACGGTGAAGGACCAGAAGTCGTGCACGCTGCGTTTGGACACCATGATGAAATCGTCACCGAGCATCCTTACACGATGTTGGTCGCTACTGCCGACGCGTGTAGCGCGTCGCGTCCCGGCGCACGTCGGGAAACCTTGGAGCGATATATCAAACGAATGGAGGAACTGGAGACGATCGCCAACGGTTTCGAGGGTGTCCAACAAGCTTTTGCAATTCAAGCTGGCCGCGAACTGCGAGTCATCGCCAATGCCCGCGACACCGACGACGCTTCAGCCGCGAAGATCTGCCGAGACATCGCCAAGGCATTTGAAGAGCAACTGACTTATCCTGGAGAGATTAAGATTACGATGGTCCGCGAGTCAAGGTTTACCGAAGTCGCGCGTTAGATGTTGATCCTTTGAAAATGTCTATCCGCATACTTCACATTGGCGATATTGTTGGCAAGCCGGGACGAGCCATTGTCCGCGACGCTCTGCCGGGGCTGATCCAGAAGGAACAGCTCGACTTCGTAATTGCGAACGCTGAGAATGCCGCTGGTGGCTCCGGTATGACGCCGGAGATCTATCGAGAATTGGTTGGCGCGGGCGTGGACTGCATCACGCTCGGAGACCATATCTATCGCCGGCGGGAAATTATGCCGTTGCTGGGAAGCGAGAAGAATATTGTCAAACCAGCCAACTACCCATCCGATGCGCCAGGTCGAGATCATGCCGTGCTCGACTCGAAAAGAGGGACGGGTGTGGCCGTGGTTAGCTTGATCGGCCGAGTGTTTATGAAACCCGTGGATTGTCCGTGGAATGCCATCGATCGTGTCATGAAGGCCCTCCCGACCGATATCAACGTGATCTGCGTTGACTTTCACGCGGAAGCCACCAGCGACAAACAGTTGATGGGGCGATACTTGGACGGTCGTGTCACATCCGTGCTCGGGACTCACACCCATGTTCCCACAGCCGACGAAGAAATCTTTCCTGGTGGAACGGCGTTTCAATGTGATTTGGGAATGACCGGTCCCTATGAAAGCATTCTCGGCCGACGCTTCGATCGTGTGCTCCCCACGACTCGTTCGTTCGTGCCGAATCCGTTTGATGTGGCCAGCGGCGATGTGCGGCTTTCGGGGTCAATCGTCGAGGCCGACCCGATGACCGGCCAGGCGCTTTCGATTCGACGCGTTCGGATCAATGAAGAGGCAGCGAACGAGATCAAAATGGGGAATTGATTGCTCATCGGTTTGAGCTTGAATGGCACCCAGCTGGATGTTACGCACGACCTCTTTCCACAGTTCGTGGTTGTCGTGCGTTATGTGCAAGGCAAGCTGATCCAGCCGAACATTAGCATTCTCCTCATCTGCGCCGTGGCATTTCACGCAATAATTCTCAAGAAACGCAACGTCTTGACTTCCATCAGCAACCGCCCCATGCGCCGAGGAAGCCACCAGCGCGATAGCGAACAGAATCCATTGAGGAAAAACGGAACATTTCATGGACAGATCGCTTTCGCGATTCTATTGCCGCGGCTCCGTGTCTTGCTGCGGCGAGTTTGGTATTGGCGCACGTTGAGTTCTCAACCAGCCGACAACGTCGACGAGTTCCGGTGGCGACAGGACTGCGTCGATGCCTGCAGGCATCGCGGAAACCTTCATGGGCTCACGGAGTTCGATATTTTCCTTGGGAATGTCCTTCCGCAGACCGCCGGGGATGCGGAGGCTCAGCGTGTCGTTGGTCTCGGCACTTAGAAATCCACTGTGCAGCGTTCCTTCATCTGTCACGACGAGCACACCCTCGTAACCCAGGCTGATCGTTTGACTGGGATTCAGGATGGCCTCGAACAGTTGATTCGAAGTGAGTTTGGTACCGATCGCGGACAAATCCGGGCCGAAATCCTTACCCTGGTCGCCGATCTTGTGACAGTTGATGCATCCGCCTTTTTGAAATGCGGCGAAGCCTTTGGTAGCGTCGGGTTCGGCAGCCAACAGCTTTTCCAGGGGCCAACGATCTTCGGCGGGAACAAGCTGCTGCTGTTGCTCGGCAGCGAACATGCGGGTATCTGGATCTGGTGATAACGTCAGTGCCCGGATTGCGGGCGCCAGAAACTCCTGCGGCAGACTATTCTGTTGGACAAGATGCATAAGCTCGACTGCTGGAGTTCGCGTGTTTCCCATCGACGATATCGCCAACAGACGAGTCGCTTCAGGCTGCGCCTCATTGGTCACGACTCCGGTCAGATAGTTCTTCGCATGCTCATTGTCAATGTAGCCGAGTGCCCGAATGAAAGGTGCGGCCCGATCAGGATCCGCCAGAGCCTTCCAGATTGGATCCCACTGCTGAAACGCAATGATCTGTCCGACCGCTTGGATGCCGGACTCTTTTTCCGGGTGAGCCAGCGTCATATCCATCAAATGACCGATCATGTCTCGGCGATCGAAGCGCGCCACGAGTTCGACGAACGTGACGGTGCCTTTACTGGTCAGCATCACAGAATCGACTCGGTCTAAGATCTCGAGGTGGGCCTCCAGGAATTCTGGGGTGGCTCGTTTGAATGCCTCCAGCCATGCAACCGGATTGTGTTTCGGATCCGACGTTAAGAGCGTGGCCAACGCGGCCTGTTTGTGATGTCCGTCGTGAAAGTCCAGCGATCGTATCAGACGCGGGTGCTCGGCCGCGGGAACTTCGGAATCGAGCAGCAAGTCTGCGAGCAGTGTCGCGGCTTCAGGGGCACGCGAACGCCAGACGACATCGCGATTACCGGCTGCCTTCCATTTCGCACCTACCTTTTTTTGCCATGCCTCCAGGCACGCGGTTTCATTGCCGACCTCGCCGATTCCGAGTGCTTCCAGATACCAGCGATCTTTGCCGTCGTATTGAAGGGCAAGCTCGGTCCACAGCCCGACGGCCTCTGCTGAGTCGAGCCGATGGAGTGAGACGGCACATTCGCGGCGAACGAGAGCCGACTTGTCACGTACCAGTCGTTTGACAACGGGTTCAATTGGCAACTGATGGCGGCGGGCGATCCGCAGTGCGAGTGCCCGAATGTCGTCCGATGCGTCACCGAGCGCCAACTCAATGGCGGCATGAGCGTTGTCATCGATGGCCGCCAGCACCCAGAGCGCGCGGGCTCGGAAACGCGGATTCGAATCGTTGACCATCGTTTGCAGAGCGGACCTTGCGTCAGACTTCATGCCGACCAGAGCAGTCCAGGCCTTGTAACGCGCCGCCTGGTTCGGGCTTCGCAATGTCTCAGCGGCGCCCGTAGGTGTGTCGTAGCTGTACTTCGGGATGGAATAGACGTGTCCTGAAGGCGCCACCCGAAACAGGCGGCCTGCGTCGTTGATCGTTCGGTGGCAGCAGTCCACCGGATCGAACCAGTCGGCGATCAGCAGAGAGCCGTCCGGCGCCACGGAGACATCGCAGGGCCGGTAGTCGCGATCCACGTCGCTGCGAGCGATGTGTACAATCTCAGCCGAATAACCGGCTCCGTCACGCTGGGTCGGAAACGCCCACACCGTATTGCGGCCGGGTTCCGCGTGAATCATCTGTCCTTGGAACGGTTCGGGAAGTAGGTCGCCTTCATAAACCAGAATCCCAGTCGGTGCGCCGGCGCCGGTGATCAGCAGGTTGGGCACCACTCCGGGATCGTTCTGATGCCACATCTGACGCTGCATCGTGGCTTCAATATTCGTGCGTTTGGTCAGGTAATCGGCTCCGGTGCGCTGGTCGCAATAACCGTAGTTGCCATACTCCATGACGAAGTTAACTCGGCAGGAACTCGATCCGTTGTCGTTATCCGACTGCCACATCGAGCCGAACGAATCGACCGTCACTTCCCAGTTGTTGCGAAAGTTATGGCCCAGCACTTCGACACGACTGCCATCCAGTTCGCAGCGAATGACCATCCCACCCTGGTAAGGCTGGCGACTGTTGTTCACAGGATTCCCGAAAACATCTTTGACCAGCGAACCGTCTTCGCTCCGCAGTTCAGCATTGAAGTTCCCGAAGTTGAAGTAGAGCCGGCCGTCGGGACCAAACATCACGGCATGAATGGCGTGGTCATGCTGGCCATTCAGCGGATCAATGACCTTCCCCATGAACAGCAGTTTCTTCTTGTCGGCCTTGTCGTCGCCATCGGTGTCGGTCAGCAGGAGAATTCTGTCCGATACGGAGACAATCGCCATGTTGCCGAGAACACAGACGCCGTGCACGCCGTCGATGTCGGGATTCTGGTAGTAGACTTTGCTTGAGTCGGCTTGGCCGTCCCCATCGGCATCTTCAAGAATCAGAATACGATCGCCTTCTTTGCGGGTCTTCTTGCGGTAGTTGAGCGCCTCGCCAACCCAGACACGCCCGCGGTCGTCTACATCGATACTGGCCGGATTGGATAACTGGTCCGTCGCGAACGATTCGACATTCAGTCCCTCGGCCACGATGAATGGACCAGCCGACCTGGGTGGTGCCTGCTCGTTGAGCGCGTCCAGACTCGTGTCAGGCGTTGGCTCTGCTGTCCTGGGCAGTTTTGAAATCAGCTCCTTTTCGTTCAGGCCAGCCAGTTCGAGCTTCGGATTGTGTGTCACAACCGGGTTGCGATATTGGACTGTCTGAGGCGGCCCACTGTGAATCTGAAACGCAATCTTGCCGGACAGTTCGCCCTTTGGATCTTCGACGGCCACACAGAGCTTGCCATTGATTGCCGTCCAGATGCGATGGCCGACTGCAAGGATTTCATACTTGTTCCATTCGCCCGGCTTAACCGCACCGGCAGCATTGTCGTTCCAGTCCAGCTTGCCGCGGCCATGCTCGTGATACAATTTGCCCCACACACCGTCGCCCACATCCGCCTGATAGCCGAGCGCTTGGCCCTGCTCGTCAATTGGCTTTGAGCGGAATTGGATGCCGGCATTGCGATTGTCTGGTGTCAGCTTTACATCGACAGCGAAATAGAAGTCTTTCACCTCAACCACCGACCAGATGAACTCATTTCGCGGCACATCCTTGTCGGCAAGACCAACAATCGCGCCATCTTTCACCGACCAGTACCCCGCATTGCCTGTCCACCCGGTGAGATCGTTGCCATTGAAGAACTTCTCGTCTTCGCGTAGTGCTTGGGAAACTGATGGCCGCGGCATAGCCACGCAGGCTAACAGGATCGCCATAGTACACAGCAGCCTGGTCTCAACGTGATATTGCATACGAATACTCTAGATGAATCAAAGTTCACATCAGCCGACCAAACCACCAATGACCTGCCCGTGAACGTCGGTCAACCGGTAGTCTCTGCCTTGAAAACGATAGATCAACCGCTCGTGGTCAAAGCCCAACAGGTACATAATGGTAGCTTGGAGGTCGTGCACATGGACCTTGTCCCGGGTGACCTGGAAACCGAGTTCGTCGGTCTCTCCATACTCCCCCGGCTTGCACCCGCCGCCGCACATGAACATGGTGAAGCAGTCAGGGTAATGGTCGCGCCCTAGAATCTTGCTGTCAGCCGTTCGTCCTTCACGAAAGGGCGTGCGACCAAATTCTCCACCCCAGATCACCAGGGTTTCTTCCAGGAGGCCGCGCTGCTTCAGGTCCTTGATGAGCGTGGCGATCGGCTTACCCGTTTCGCGTCCTTTGTTGGTGAGCCCACTGCCCAGTCCGAGTTCCTCGTTGACGCCGTGAGCATCCCAACCCCAGTCGAAAAGCTGCACGAAGCGGACCCCCTGCTCGACCAGGCGGCGGGCCAGCAGGCAGTTGTTGGCAAAACTGGCCTGCCCCGGTTCGGCGCCGTATGCGTTGAGCATGTGGTGGGGTTCTCGGGAAATGTCCATGACGCCGGGAACACTGGTCTGCATGCGGAAGGCCAGTTCGTACTGGGCGATGCGGGTCAGCGTCTCCGGATTCCCGATTTTCGCAGCCTGGATTTCGTTCAGGTCGCGAAGCGCGTCCAGGGACATGCGTCGGGTTTCGCGGGTCATTCCTTTTGGGTTCGAGACATACAGCACGGGATCGCCTTTTGACCGGCACTGCACGCCCTGGAAAACTGTCGGCAGGAATCCGCTTCCCCAGGCATTCTTCCCCGCGCTGGGACTGGAGCCGCTGGAGATCAAAACCACGAACCCCGGAAGATTTTGATTCTCCGACCCCAGGCCGTAGGTTACCCACGAGCCCATAGACGGCCGTCCCTGACGCGCTGATCCGGTATACAGCAGCAACTGCGCCGGGGCGTGGTTGAACTCGTCGGTGGTCATCGACCGGATGATGGTCAAGTCGTCGATCACGCCGGCCACGTGCGGGAAGACATCGGATACCCACTGTCCGTTTTCGCCGTATTGCTTGAAAGGTCTGGGGGATCCCATCAGTTTCGGGCGGCCGCTGGTGAAGCCGAATCTCTTCCCCTCGAAGAACTCCTGGGGGCAATCCGTACCGTGTTGTCTTGTCAGTTCTGGTTTGTAATCCAACATATCCAGCGTCGACGGAGACCCGGCCATGTGCAGGTAGATCACGTTCTTTGCGCGCCTAGGGAAATGCGGACGTCTGTGCAGAATTCGGGGGCCGCCGCTGGCGGCGTCGGATACACCGCTGACGCCCAGGAACATGCCCGCGAGTCCGATTCGACAATCCTTCAGGAAGTGCCGACGCGTGATGTTCTGTATGGAACGAATTCGAGGATCCATGCTGTTGCCCCTAGGGTTTCATGAGGAATTCGTCGGTATTGAGCAAGACATTGCCGACCACGCTCCATGCGGCCAAGTCGGCCAGGTCGGCGTCCTGGGGAGGCGGGCCGATCGGCTTCGTCGCCATGCTTTCGGCGTCGTCGGGTGATTCGGAAAACAGGGTCTTGCACTGCGTGAAGAGCGCCTCGAGGCGCGCCACTTCCTTATCCACCGGCGGCCGGGCAAGACATTCGGTGAATCCGAACCGCACCTTGGCGGCCGTATCGCCCGCCGCGGCAAACATTCGCCGCCCCAGCGACTGGGCAGCCTCGATGTACACCGGGTCATTCAGGGTGACCAGGGCCTGCAGGGGAGTATTCGTGCGAATCCGGCGGGTCGTGCATACGACGCGGCTAGGGGCATCGAATTCGGCCATCGACGGATAGGGTGTGCTGCGCTGCCAGCGAGTATACAACCCCCGCCGATATCGATCTTGACCCGTGCTGTCCGTCCAGTCGGTGGAAACTCCGAAGGCGGCCTTCAGGCCAAAGTTCGGTCGCGGCGGCTGTGCCGGCGGGCCGTAGATCTTTCGGCTCAACAGGCCGCTCACGGCCAGAGACTGATCACGAACCATCTCCGCGGACAACCGGAAATTCGACCCACGCGCCAGCAGCCGGTTCTCCGGATCGCGCGCTAGCAGGTCGGGGGTTACCGCCGACGCCTGCCGATACGTGGCCGAAGTGACGATCCGCTTCAGCAGTTTTTTGACGTCCCAGCCGCTCTCCATGAACTCGCTTGCCAGCCAATCCAGCAATTCTGGGTGGGACGGCAGTTCCCCCTGGCTCCCGAATTCCTCAACCGTGCGTACCAGGCCGAGGCCGAAAAGTTGCGCCCAGTACCGGTTCACGGCGACGCGCGCCGTCAACGGATTGTCCAGACTGACCAGCCAGTGCGCCAGGCCAAGCCGATTGTTGGGTTGCCACGCCGGGAACGGATGAAAAACCTGGGGCGTCCCGCGGGTGACCTCCGCGCCAACGTTTAGAAAACTGCCGCGAATCTGAATATGAGTCGGACGCTGCTTTTCAGGCGGCAGCTCGCGCATGATCGGTACGTGCGTTGAAGGCTTGATCGCGGCCCGCTTCTCGTTGGCCATGGCCAGGCGGTTGCGTGTCTCATCCAGTTCTGGCGCGGTCGATCGGTAATAGGAAGCCAACTGCTCGGTCTGTTTCACGTCGCGGTCGCTAGGCGGCCGCCTCACGATAGACAGAATCTCATCTGGCATCGATCCCTCCGGGAACGGATCGGAGGTTGCGAGAATGCGGAAGCGTTTCAGCGAACGAACGGCTACTTCTCGTCCAATCGCGATCTTCAGCGTGGCGCCGGCGCCGGGCGACAAGGATTCCTTCAGGACGAAGGTGGCCGCGTGCGGTTTATTCGCACCTTTGGTCGCAACATCCCGAATCGGACTTCCCTGCTCAACCGGACCAGCAAACGTCGCCGCAATGGCCAAGTTCCATTTGTCGGGTTCTATCGTCTGGCTTGGGTTCGGATAATCTTCGCGGAGTTGCTCCCAGACGACGTTCCCCTGTTCGTCGAGCACCGTCACCCGATAGGGCATGATCCTTTTATTCGTCTCGAAGGGATCGGTCCGGTTCCAGATCACGATGCGATCTATCGGCCGAGCGCCGTTAAAGTCCACCTCCCACCACGGATTGACGCTGTGCTCTGTGTGGGAGACCGACTTTCCCTCATACTGTCCGTTGGTATTTCCGTCGATGGCCCGGTCGGCATCCGCCTTGTAATAGGTGTTGATCTGACGGGCTACACCGTCGGTGGCGATGTTCTGCCCATCGCTGAACACCTGCACCTCGGCGAGGTGCAGGTAGCGTTTCTTCTTCCCCGGAAGCTCGATTCGCACGAAACGCCCGCGAGGTCGGGTGTCGCTTGCGGCTGCACGGCTCGCTGAAAACCCCGATAGCACGTCGCCCACCGCATCCTCTAGTTCGGGTCCACCCGCCCACATCGCCTCCAGCCGAAAAGCCGTGGTGCCGGCGGGTAGGTCCTTCAGAATAAGGCGATACGTCTCCCGCTCCGGGAGGGGCTCCTCGATCAGAACGGAATGATCATCAGCCATTCGCACCTTACCGCCCGATTTCAGTTCGACGTGATCGGGCCGTAGCGGGATCCAGTCAATAGGACGGGAGAATCGACGCTCCCAGTCGGCTTGCCCGGCGCGCAGCTCGTCCGACGGCAACGCGAGTTTTTTCTCGAGTCGTTTGATCTCGGCGTCCAAGCGTATTCGGTCGGCTCGCTGTTGCTCGGTGGTATAGATTCGAACCACCGGCTGTTCATCCTGCTTGTCCGAATCTTCCGTGCTGTTGAAATACGCGAAGACCTTGAAATACTCTTCCTGGGTGATCGGGTCGTACTTGTGTGTGTGACACTGCGCGCAGTCGATGGTTGTTCCCATCCATACCGCAAACGTCGTGTTGACCCGATCGACCACCGCGACGTTGCGAAACTCCTCGTCATTGGTGCCCCCTTCGCTGTTGGTCAAGGTGTTGCGGTGAAACGCAGTGGCTACCAACTGGCTTTGCTTCGGGTCTTGCAGGAGATCGCCGGCGATCTGCTCGATGGTAAACTGGTTGTAGGGCATGTTGTCGTTGATCGCCCCGATGACCCAGTCCCGGTAACCCCAGATCGTGCGCACCGGATCGTTCGCGTAGCCCGCGGAATCCGCGTAGCGGGCCAGGTCCAGCCATACGCGCGCCCACCGTTCACCGTAAGCCGAATCACGCAGCAATCGGTCCACCAGGGTCTTGTAGGCATCTGACGAGGTATCTGCCACGAACGCATCGACCTGGGCGACCGTTGGCGGCAGGCCGGTCAGGTCCATCGACACCCGCCGAATCAGCGTATAGGGTTCCGCCTGGGCCGCTGGCTTCAACCCTGCGTCTGCCAGGCGGCGGGCGATAAAATGGTCGATCTCGTTCTGCCGCCATTGCTGCTGAGCTTCATCGAGGGGCGGCAGCAGCGGACGCTCGACCGGCATATACGACCAATGTTTCGTGTACGCGGCGCCCTCGCGAATCCATTGCTGTAAGGTATTGATCTCATCGCCAGTCAATCTGGGCCCATGCTCTGCGGGCGGCATCCGCTGGTCGTCGTCCTCCGCTTGGACGCGCCGCATGATCTCGCTGGAGTCTGGATCCCCAGGCACGATCACCTCAGACGCGCCATTCTGCGTATCCAGCCGAAGCTCGCCTTGTCGCGCCGCACCATCCGGCCCGTGGCACCTGAAGCAGGCGTTCGAAAGAATGGGCCGGATATGGCGGTTAAAATCCAGCGACTCTGATGCAACAGACAGAGCGCTCCACAGACCACTCGTCCAGAGCGCACAGCACCGAAAAGAAGACACAGACCTCAGCGGGGCAATCTGCGTGATCTGCAATACGTGTGCTGGGCCTTGATCATAACTCCGGCCAAATCTAGCGTTGATAGCGATGCCACCTTAACAAGCGGGTAAGGGAGTGGCGTATGCCACTCCCTCCCCGTTATCGCAATGAGGTTAATTCCTCATATTTACCAGGGTGCGGCTTTCCCGCTCTGGGCGGTCCCGCGTAAATCGCCCCGTTGAT
>Ga0310121_10000681_pt1 | contig 36465 bp, 24 predicted proteins | sample CB27_Tmax_986_MG_FD_203504 | JGI IMG/M metagenome (GOLD analysis project Ga0310121, IMG submission 203504) | Marine microbial communities from Western Arctic Ocean, Canada - CB27_Tmax_986 | ecosystem: Environmental > Aquatic > Marine > Oceanic | place: Canada: Western Arctic Ocean | collected...
GCAAAACCAATGGAACTGAACACTGAAACCTGAACACTGAAACCTATATTGGGCTAAGCTCGGTGTGTACTATCTTTGCCAGCATTTGGCGGAGTTATGATCAAGGCCGTTGCGCTGCAGGGGAATTAAAAAATGCAAAATAAGAATTGCAAAATGCAAATTTTCCAGGAATGATTTTGCATTTTGCATTTTGCATTTTGCAGTTCTCAGTTCTCAATGCTATCGCGCTACAATAAGACTCTACGAGGTATGAGGTTTTCATCAGCCCAGCCCAGGGCGGTTTGCTCAAGCAGTCGCGGCAGCGGTTCTTGATGCTGCCGTTGGGGCTGCGCCATCGGGCACTGGCCAAACGGTTCAGCCAGGGCTACTCGCGGCTGTGGGATGACATCGACGGTTACACGCGCCATTACGGAGTCGCCACAGGTGGTCACCTGGAGCGATTTTTGCGACCCAATTTTGGCCGGCTGATGCCGCTGCGCCACGTCGTCGAGTCGACGTCGGGCCAGGTCGGTGCGGCCTACTTTGTCGCCGGTCGATTGGCGGGTGTTGAACTTGCACCCAACGAGGAGTATTGGCACGGTCTGGCTCCAGTGTTGGCGATGTATTGCTACGGTCCAGCGGCATTGTTGGCCGAGCGGCGCGGCCATCAGCGAGTCAACGAGCCGCTGGACCTGGAAGACCTGGTCGACTTAGATGACCTGACGGATCGGGTTCGCAACGTGCGCACACGTGAGGCAAAGGGTCGAGCCGACATCGTCGAGGAACTAGCGACGCTGTTCTTTGACCAGCAAGTGGATGAGGAGCGGCACGGCCTCCGAGTTACGACCGTCGGCTACCATCCGTGGACAGGCCAGGTTGTACGTGACGATCGCCAGATCGCTTACGCATCGGTCTTTCGTGACGTGGTGGCCGAACTGGGTGGCGACGGTAAGGATCCGGTCGAGGTCAACTAATTGAAAAGACAGCCAGCCGCGAGCGAACCTTGCCGTGGTCTGGTTGTCCTAAGAAACAAGCCCGGAACTTTTCGGATTCCCGATTCCGGTTTCGGTCGGAAGTTGCCAACCAGCTCATAAGCACTCGGTATTCGGATGACAATCTGGGCTTATTTTTGATTTCAGACGGCCTCGGGTGACGCCACGTCGCCTGGGGCCATTTCTGTCGGCAGCGAGCACGCGCTTGTTTTCTCTTGAGTTTCGAGCACCGGTGTAAGCGGCGCCAAAATCCTGGTTCGGTGTTCGCCGATTCTTTCTTGCGACGGCATTGGTATAATGCGGCAGCCACGGGTTTCTGCTCGGACTTTGCGTTCGCCGTTTCGGTAACTCCACGTGTATCCCAATCGCTCCACACCTCGAATTGGCGCCGCAGCGCTCGCCATCCATCTCGTCTGCTGCGCGGCCTGCCCGGCCGAGAAGCCGACCCGTGCGGGTGCTGCCAGCGACGCTGCATGGCAGCAGAAGCAGGTGAAGGTATTCCAGCAGCGGATTCAGCCGCTGATGGCCAAGTACTGTGTACACTGCCACAACGAGGACGAGAGGACGTCCGGAATCCGCGTCGATGATCTCAGCGGGGCACTGGACGACGAGCAGCTCTTCCTGTGGAAGGATGTCTTGAAACAGGTGTCGGACGAGGCGATGCCGCCTGAGGACGAGCTGCAGCCGACGCCCGAGGAGCGGCGGATATTCGTCGAGTGGCTGAGCCAGGCCATGCTGGCCGCCAAAAGCCGCCGGGCGGAGAATAACGGTTCGGTGCGGCGGCTCACCCTGTCGCAGTACCGCAATACGCTGCGGGACCTGCTGGGAATCGAAAACGACCTGACCGATGTGCTGCCGCCCGATGCGGTCTCCAAGGACGGGTTCGTCAACAACATCCAGACGATGCTCCTCTCGCCGCTGCTGATCGAGGCCTATTTCGAGATCGCCGAGAAGGCCCTCGATCTGTGCATTGTCGACGAGCGCTTGAAACCGGAGATCCACAGCTTTCGCATGGAACTGGGGAAGTCGATCAACGAGGAACCGTACTTGGACCCGCTGGTCCTGGGGGCGTTCAGCAAACTGCTCCCCAACCAGGACTTCGTGGTGACGCAGCCCAGGCCCGCGAAGCCTTTCGACTTCGACCAGCGTCTGATGCAGACCAGGTTCGAATTCATCGAAGGCTACCAGGGCAACGACACGGTGCGGGGCTGGAAAAAATTCGACAGCATCTACCATGCCGTCTTCGCCTGTGTGCGGGGGAGCGACGGCTATCCAAAGGGCCTCGCCTGGGAGACGGTTCCGGAGGGCCTGCTCCTGAGACCGGCCATTCCCAGCCCGGAGATATTCGGCCGGTCGAACACGTACGGGCCGATGGCCAACTTTAAGATCGCGCTGCGGGAGCTTCCCGACCGCGGGCGGTTTAGAGTCAAGGTGCGGGCCGCGAAGTATGACACGGGCATGTTGCTCGACGCGGGCACCAAGTCCGGGGCGAAAACGGCAGGCGGGGCCATCGGGGTCACCAGTCCTTCCGAGCCGCAGACGGTTGTTCTGGAAAAGGCGGGAGTTTACCAGGTAGATGTTCACCTGCAGTCGGTGACGCAGGCAGCCGTCCCGCCCGCGGATGCGTCAAGATTGGCAGAGGCCTTGATCGGTGCCTGGTCCTTTGATGGGGATGCCCGCAGCCAGATCGGGGAGACCTCGCATGTCGGCCAGCTGGAAGGAGCAGCCCGGTTTGTCGAATCCCCGTTCGGCCAGGCGGTCTGGTTCGACGGGGGCGGCGCCGCCGTGGTGGTTCCCCCCCATGAGGCGATCAGCGTAGGCGATGGGGAGTTCACGGTGGCGGCGTGGATTCACCCCCGCGAGTTGCGGCAGTCGGGCATCGTGACGCTGGGGGCGTACGGTTACACACAGGGCTGGGTCTTCGACATGCCGGATGGAAATGGCGTACTACGCCTCGAGACCGCCGGGGGGGAGAACCAGCACAACGGCACCGTGCAGTCCCGGTCAGGTGTGATCCGCGCCGGACGCTGGCAGCACGTGGCCGTTACTGTTCGTCGCGGTGATAACGGGACGCGGTTGTACGTGAACGGATTCGAGGTGGGGGCCGGTACCATTGGGGACGCGAATCTCGACAACCCGAACGTCAGCCTGCACATCGGTCGCATCCAGGGCGCACAGTACTTTAACGGCGACATTGACGAGGTGCGGATTTACCGTCGGGCCCTCGACCAGGCCGAGATTGCCGCGCTGGTGGAACCTGGCATCGAGTTCGCCCAGCCGCCCTCCAGCGAGGAGCGGCAAAACCTGGAACTTCAGCTGGGCGCTCGACACTTCTCGGGTTTCCGCGGACAACCGGCCTTCGTGGCGGTCCGGCTCCCGGAGGGGCCGCTGGAAGTCAGCGCCCAGTTTGCCGGCGTGCTGAAGCTGGATCGCGTCGTATTGACTCCGCTGGGTGACACTCATCCCGTGACGAAGAAGTTTGCCGCGTTCGAGCAGCGTTTCCCCCGGGTCGGTGTGCATGTCGGGCTCCGCCGCGACTGCGGGAGTACCCTGGATAGGGTGGGAGAGGCCCAGACGGTTTCCTCTTTCGAGCTGCGGGAATACGTCTTCGAGGGGGCGATCGGCGACTACCCCGACCCCGATGTCGAAGAAGACAACGTCAACTACCTGGCGGGTGTCCGCGAGATCGCGGTGCGGAGCGAGTACACCGACGGCCGCGAGATGCCGCGGCTGCTCGTGCGATCGATCGAGTTCGAGGGGCCCTACTACGAGAACTGGCCCCCGGCGACCCATCGCGGGATTTTTATCGAATCGCCACAGCGCAAGGACCCGACAGCCTACGCCCGCAAGGTGATCCGCAACTTCGCATCACGGGCCTTTCGACGGCCGGTCACCGAGAGAGAAGGGGAAGCTCTTTTTGCAGTCTGGGCGGAATCGTTCAGCGAGAAGCTTGACTTTCACGGCGGCATGCGGGACGCGCTGCTCGTCGTGCTGACGTCGCCCCAGTTCCTGTTTCTGATCGAGACGAGCGACAGCCCGGATCCCGAGCCTCTCGATGCCTACGAGCTGGCATCAAAGCTCTCTTATATTCTCTGGAATACGGCTCCCGACGCTCGGCTCCTGAAACTGGCCGCTGCCGGCGAGCTCCACGGGGAGCTGGACGCCGAGATCGGGCGGATGATCCAGGACCCGCGGTTCGGACAGTTTGCCGGTGAGTTTGCATCGCAGTGGTTCAGCCTCGACAAGCTGGACGTCTTGGAAGTCGATCACAAGCAGTATCCGACACTGACGCGCGACACGAAGTCGGAGCTGAGAAAGGAGCCGGTCGAGTTTCTGCAATACTTGATCCGGCGCAACCGGCCGCTGCGGAACCTGATCGAGTCGGATTTCATCCTCGCCAACGAGGTGGTTGCCGCTTATTACGGCCTAGCCGATCGCACAGAGAGCGGATTTGAATTCGTGCCCATCCGGCACGAGAATGCGCAGCTGGGCGGCGTGCTCACCCAGGCTGGAATCTTGGCAGGTCTCTCCAACGGCCGGGAATCGAACCCCGTCAAGCGGGGCGCCTGGCTAGCCCGCAAGATCATCGCCGAGCCGCCCGATGATCCGCCGCCGAACGTGCCGGAGTTGCAGGAGGACACGACGCACCTTTCCTTGCGCGAGCGACTCGAGCTGCACAGAAACCAGGAGGGCTGCGCGAAATGCCACGCAGGCATCGATCCGTGGGGGCTTGCCTTCGAGCAGTTCGACGCCGGCGGCCTGTTTAAGAAGGATGCCGACGTGGACGCCCGCTCGAGGCTGCCCGATGAGACCGAGGTTGTCGACCTGAACGAGTTGAAGGCCTACCTGGCCGGCGACCGTCTGGACCAGGTGGCGTTTAGTTTTCTGAAGCATCTGACGTCCTACGCCGTCGGCCGCAGCCTCAGTTACCACGAGCTGGAGTTTCTCAGGGAAGAGGGGGCCAGGCTGGGGGAGAGTGGGTACCGGATGCAGGAAATGGTGCGATTCGTTGTGAAAAGTGACATCTTCCTCGAGAAGTAGTGCTTTTGACGGGACGCAGCTGTACACTGCGGCTTTGCCGACAGATTTGAACCACCAGTAGATAAGCGCCCCGGCGACGCGGCCTTCTCAGGACTTCCAGATTTCACCAGGTTTCTCCATGCATAAATTGATGAGCGAATCCACGAAGATTGACCGCCGTTCCGTCCTCAAGGGTGTCGCCGGCGCGACGCTGGCGCTGCCAGTACTCGAGGCAATGGGGAAAGAGATCTCGGAGAAGCCCCCGCGTCGCTTCTGCGCGCTCTACACGGCCAACGGGATGTCGCTTCCAAACGCCGATCATAGGATGGACGAGTGGAGCTGGTTTCCGCGGGCGGAGAGGGACGGCCAGTTCGTATTCGGCAAGTCGACCGAGCCCTTGATTCCCTATCGGAACCAGCTCAGTTTCCTGGGGGGCCTTTATCACCCGAACGGCTTGAAGGCCGACCCGCACATATGCTCGGACATGTGGCTCACCGGGGCGCCGCTGCACAATCCAACGCGGGGCACCTTCAACTCGGTGGCCCTCGATCAGGTCGTGGCCCGGCATACCAAGCAGTACTGCCGCCAGCCTTCGCTGGTGCTCTCGATCGATGCCGGCACCGGGTTCATGTCGCGGACCGGAACGATCTCGTATAGCTTCGATGGGAAGCCGATCCCTGCCGAGAACAATCCCCGGCGGATCTTCGACCGCCTGTTCCGCAGCGACCACTCCTCTCTCGAGTCGAGGCGCGACGGCCTGAAGAAGCGGATCAAGCTGGTCGACGCGGTGCTGGAGAACGCCCGCTCGCTCGACCGGCAGCTGGGCAGATCCGACCGCCGCAAGATGGACCAGTACCTGACGTCGCTGAGCGAAGTCGAGTCGCGGCTGATTACCTCGGAACAGTGGATCGACATCCCACTGAAGGCCCAGGACTACTCGCACTTGAACCTCGACGCCACCTCGGAGGGTGAACCGGCGGAATACTACCAGAATATGTTCGATCTGATCGCCCTGGCGTTCGATGCGGACATCACGCGGTCGATCGCCTTCATGCTCAACCGCGAAGACGGCATGGGCATCAGCGACACGTTCACATTCAAGATCGGTCTGACCAAGGCCCACCACGACCTGTCGCATGCCGCGGACAAGGATGGGCAGTTGCAGTTCGCCAAGTACGACCGGTTCCTCAGCGAACAGCTGGCCTATTTCCTGGCTCGCATGCAGGAGTACCAGGAGACCGGCGGGACGGTGCTGGACAACACGATCGTGTTGTACGGCAGCGGGGCGAGCACGACCCACTGGCCCCAGAATCTCCCTACGCTGGTCGCCGGAGGCGCGAACATGGGCCTCAAGCACGGGGTCTATTCGCGCGACGGCGAAACGCGGATGTCGAACCTCTTCCTCAGCATCCTGCACTCCCTGGCCATCGAGGTACCCTCCTTCGCCGATAGCACCGGCGTGATCCACGATTCAATCTTTTCGCGGGTCTAGGGAATCGCACCGTGTGATAGACCACGATGCGACTGGCGATCAGGCTGCTGGAGGCGGGGGTATTAACTAAAACGTCGCAATCGGATTCAACGGCGATCCCGTCCCGCCACCCACCGGTAGGGGCGCCACAGTCAGCAGGAATTCCCATCTACCGAGTTTTCTGGCTGTCTTGGCGAGCGCCTCCAGGTCGCAGTTGTCGAGGATGTGGACGCCCATCGGGTGTAGCATCAGCAGGTGAATGGGGAAATCGATGCCGTCGATCCCAGACGGCATGACGTCGCTGGCCGCGTCGCTGCCCAGGATGGCGATGTCGCGCTGCTTCAGCCACTTGGCGCACGAGGCGTGCAGGCCGGCCGCGCCCTGCTTATCCGCGTCCCAGGCCCCCATCGTTTCGCGCCGGGCCCAGCGCCCCGTGTAGATCAACAGCACGTCGCCGCTGGAGACCTTTACCTTGGCGTGCTCCTCCCAAGCTTCCAGGTCCTCGGGATAGATCGCGGTGCGGGGTTCCAGAAATCGTTTTCCTCGTGCCAGAGGCAGATCGACCAGGATCCCGCGGGTAAAGATGCCGTCTTTCACATTGTTCACATCGAGCACTTCCGCTCCTTCAGGACTGACCCGGTCCGCCAAGAAGCCGTTGTAAATCTTGCCGTTGTAGGACAGGTGGCACAGCGCGTCTATGTGCGTGTGCACGAAGCCATGGTAGGCGACGCTGAATTTGTCGGATGCCCATGGGCCCTCGGTTCCGCCGTGCAGCAGCATGACGTGCTCGAACGGAGACGGATTGTCAGGTGCCCGATCCTTTTCGGCGTCGCGCGCCAGCGACACGCAGATGCCCTCCCGCACCAGTTTCGCCGCTTGCTTCCTCTTTTCGGGCGTGATCAGGTTGAGCGCCCCCATCTGGTCGTCCTTGCCCCACCGGCCCCAGTTCGAAAGCTCGACGATCCATTTATCAACATCCGCTTTCGTCCGCGGAAATCGATCTTCCGCCCACGTCGTGCCCGGCGCGAGCGTGATGAGAAGTCCAAGTGAAACGGCCAGTGTGTTCAGCGTTCTGGTCATGGAAGCGTCTCCCGAAAAGCGATTTCGCATTTTGCCGCCCATCCGTTATTACGGGAAAGGGAGTCTATTCCCGCGAAAATGGCCTGTCAACGAGCGAATCCTAAAAATGGGACGTCCGCTTCGACCTCAAGGCCAGAAGCCCCCGCGTCCATTATCCCCAAAAAGGAGGCATAGGTCTGGCCAAATCCGATGACTAAAGCACGAAACTCGAAGCAAATCCGAAATCCAAAGATTCATATTCCGATGACCAAAACGAAGCAAGAAGATGGCTCGCTCTGACGAACCTACCGGGCGGACATCCTGTTTCCGAATTGTGAGACAATCCGTATTCGTCAGCGATTATTGAAAAAACATGATCGACGGCAATTGGCAAGTTCTCCAACTTGTTCGCTATCGCGACCTTCGCGACGTCGGCAACGTGGCGGTTTTGCCTGAGTTGGATCGCGCCGGGCTTGATTTCACCGGCAAAGTCAGCTGAAAAGGGACGATCGAATATCGGTACGAACGTCATACCGTCTTGCCAGCCGGCCGTACCCGCCGCTTGAGGTGTTCGCGGCGACCCAGAGATTAGGTTGGCGTTGGCGGCGACATTCGCTTGGAACTTGTTCTCATTCCATAGATTAAAGTCACGAATATCCACTTTGCCATCGCCGGTGAAGTCACCACTGGCCCATCCTAGACCAGACATGAATCTGTTTGCACTCCATGTGCCAAAATCGATACTGTCGACGGACCCGTCGAGATCCGCATCGCCGTAAGAAGTGCCTAAGAGCTGCTCGACAAGCTCGTCGACGTCTAGTCGGTCGACCACCATGTCTTGATTCAGATCCATTCCGGCATTGTGCGTCATAGCGTGGATCTCGGCGAATAGTATGTCAATGTCCGTACCATCGATTTGGAAATCCAGACTAAAATCGCCCAGCACCGATCCTGGCGTGCCGCCGATCACACCACTGGGTTGCCATCCTGCCTGTTGGCCCCAGATACCTAAGTCGGGGTTGTTGGCATTGATTGTCTCCAGCGAGAAACCGTCACCATCCGTGCTGGGATGCCAACTATCGTCATAGCTAAACTGCTGGATCACGGTTGGGCCTGTCAGTAGTGTGATCATTTCGCCCGCGTTGCCCAAACCACCGCTCCATTGTCCCGCCAAAGGAAAACCGGTTCCGTGACGGAACTCGAAAGCGGCTAGATTCTCGACCACCAGCAGGCGTTCGCCGGGCATCAGCGACATAATCGCGCCTGTCGAAAAATCAAAGTCGACACCTTCCAGGTCCGGTCCCACCGCGATTCGCGCCAATCGCGCTTCTGTTAGGTTGACAGGTTGATCGCTGATATTGACCAGTTCCAGATACTCGAAGTCATCTTGATCATTGTGAGCGGCCCCGATTTCCTGAGCGGAGGGAGCTGCGGGATGATATTGGATTTCGGCAATGCGCAGAGCATCGACTAACGGTGAATCGATGGACGTGGTGATGTTGATCGCATCAGAACCAATCAGATGGCCCTGGAAATCGTAGGCCTCAAGGGTGTAGGAATGACTACCGGGCACCAACGGCAGATCGGTCTGCCACGTTTCCGCGTAAACGGCACCATCGCCAACTTTCCAAGTCAAATCCAATGGTGCGCCGCCACCCGTCAAGCGAATCTCACGGACATTGATCCAACCAGTCCCCGCCAGAGAAACAGTCGGTGCGGCGACGGAGAAATCCTGGCCGCCATTGGTCGTTATCTGAAACGGGACCGGTGGGGCGACGGCGTTCAACTTATTGGTCACGAAACCGGAGCGATTCTGAATATAGCTCAGGATAGAGCCGTAATTCTGTCCGATGAGTCCGCCATAGTGATTGACCCAGCGAGTCATATACGATGAGTTAAAGGTCGTGTTGATGATGTCTTGAAGATGGCCGTAATAGAGACGTTCGTTCGCTGGCAGTTCGATGACTTTGGCCGAATTGTAATCACTTCCGTAGAGCTCGTGACTGGTGGATAGAGCATACGCCCCTTCCTGGTCATGCGGCATAATCAAGATCTTCTGATCTTCCGGGCGCACAAAGAAGTGGACGTTGTGTGGACCAAAGCCGAAAGAATAGACATCCGCATTCCCGCTCAGGGAAATCATGGCGAAAGCCTGCATCCATTGATCAACATCGATCACCGCCTGGGTGGCTGCGTCCAGCTCATCGCCGGTCAAACTGAACGCCTTGTTCATCTCCACGAGGCGACTGTAGTCATCTCGCTCACGATGGTTCTTGATCTGAAACTGCCAACGGTAGTTTTCCTTGCGATCGCCCAAGTCGCCGATATCGCCGTTGTTGAACGTGAAACCGGCCGCCCGTTTTAAGCCTTCGACGCCGCCAGTCGTGTCGGTCTGGTTGTAGACGACTTCATATTCGAACAGCGTTCCACCGCCACCGCCCGCATACGTTTCATCTGCCCAAACGTCATCGTAACGGGCCAGCTGAAGGGTGATGATCCCTGTGTAGGGAGCAGAAACGGAAAAGGCCAGATCGTCGTAAATACTGACCGGGCCACCCAAGTGATTGAACATCTGCTTGACGACCATCTCCTCAGGCTTGATCCGGTCGATCGAAATTGAGTCGTGCACATCGCGTAGGCGGTGATCCGGATGCAGACGGACGCGGAAGCTGCCGGGAACAAAGGGCCGGCTGCTGACGCTGCCTTTGAGTCGAGCTCCCACGTCATAGAACACTTCCGAATTGTTGTAGATGATCGTCGATCCGATGAGATTGTTGTTGAAAGTGTTGGTATTGACCAACATGTTGCTGTTGTCAGCCGGCGTCATGATGAGGCGGATGGTGTCAATTGCAAAGGACGTACGGGCTCCTTCATTCACTTGGAATAATGCGCGTGAATCGCGGCCATCGGCGGGGTAGGTGGATGTGGTACCCAGCAGGTCCTGACCCTCTACGTAAAACTGAACGATGGCGCGGGCACTCTGTCCCGGAATGGTTCCTGCATGGACTCCGCCCGAGCCCAACGTCATGGGGGCACTTTGCCATGCGCCACTGTTGGTGGACCACCAGACAATCATCGAGGCGACTCCATCTGGGTCCGCGGCCGCGACGGTAATACTCACGCTTTCGCCGGCCTGAGGCAACACAGGGGTGTGGCGAAACTCGATGTAGGTGGGGCCGATGTTGGTCTCGACGGTCGAGTTTGCGGCCCCTGGCGTGCCATTCAGCGTCGGCACCTGCAAACCTTGCGTGGACGCCACGCGATTCGATACCAGCCGCGTATTCAATTGGTTCGAACCTCGCAGCCACTTGGCGCGAAATGAAATCTCGTACTCCGTTTCATTCAAGATCGGAGCGTTACCCACGGTTGTTGTCTCGGCGTGATTATTCAGTTGGGCCATCGTTCCGCTGGCAACAAAGTGGAGCACTTGGTTGCCTTGCAAATCTGGGTCCTCGACGACCGTGCCCTGCTGAGTCCCCGTAATCCGCCACGAGGACGGGCTTGATCCTATAACATCTGTTTCGAAGGTACCGTTTTGAATCAAGTTGGTTGCGGCTCCGTCAGGGTCTTCGACCAGCTGAATGTCATCAACCAGCACCTCCCCAGAATCGAGCAAGCCCATCCAGAACTCATTCCAAATATTCGGCCCGGTGCCACCGGAGGCGTGTTGGCGGAACGAATACGAATTCCAGTTGGACTTATCGGTTTCGTCGCTACCCGCCCAAGCCTCGGCGTGCGAGTTATCGGCATCCGGATCGCGCAGTTCGAGGCTCGATCCGCCAGCGTCGGCAAATTCTGGCCAGCGCCCACCGTCGTAATAATGAACCTCGTCCGCGGGGTTATTCGACGCGTCACGCAACAGAATGCGATCGTTGGAATTGGAGAGTTGGCGAGAGTAATCACCCACAATATCGATAGACGGGTAAATCGCCGCCAAAGAGGCCGCATCATTGGAGACCACCAAATACTGTCCGGGATCGATCGTGGTGCCGGCCGCGAAATCGAAATCGATAGCATCCCGGATCGTCCAGCCAGTCAAATCAGCCGGTGCAGTGCCACGATTGACGAGTTCGATCCATTCCTCCGTAGACTCTTGAAACGCCATTCCGGGAGCTAATGTCTTCGACGTATACAGCTCAGCCCCGAAGGCCACGTCACTACTCTGGCTAGTTTGCTGATGAACCTCAACCGCCAATACATTGGATCCAGGCAACAAGACGCTGGATGGGATGGTGACCGGACCGAACCAACGAGCGTCATTGACCTGGACCGATGCCAAAGTGCCATGGCTGACCGGACCATCGGGCATATTGACGCGATGAATCTCGACGCCGTTCAGGTAGAACACAGCGCCGTCATCGAGGATCGGGCGCAGTCGCAATTCGTCAAATGCATCCCCGTCCCACCAGAATTGACGTCGAAAATAATAGGTGGTAGCACCTAGCTGCAGATGGGTATTTCTAGGGGCCGGTAAGAAAATAAATGGTTCCGCGTCCAGCAAACCCGCTCCCGTCGGCCAGGAGGCATCGTTGTAAGCCGTTTCCCGCCATGCCGTCCCTAAGTCCGACCGGGACTGTTCATAACGCCAGACTGAATCGATGGAAACAAGCGGAATTCGCTCCACTTCGGCTGGGACTTCCTGAGTGCCGCGATGGTGGAACATAATTTCGTTGATGACGACGTCGTCATTGAAATGAAACGTGTTAGGTGTGCCGGGCGTGGGAACATCGGGATTCAGCCAACGGCCGTTGTGTTCCGCCGACCTTCCCCGCAACCGATCCGTAACCTCGCGGGCGTCAGCCAAGACGTTCTTGCCGGGGGCGTACAGGAACAGCTTCTCGCCGCTGGCGGGATCGAATCCAAGTTCCGTTTGTGAAACATCGATTAAGCCGCCCGCTAGAATCAATTGAGGACCGAAGACGTACTCGCCTCCGGTTGCGCCGGTGGCCTTCAATACGAATCCATCCAGGTCGATGGCCGCCTCGCTGATGTTGCCGATTTCAACACGGAATTGGGCGTCCAAGCCGGACGCGACTTCGTTAATCACCAGTCCAGGCGGCATGCTGGGGTCAACAACCACGGAGGGATGACTCGCTTTCAGGTCGGGCCGAATCAGAAAGTCATCGTCGGTGGAGGCCAGGTTCAATCCATGGATTGCCAACACGTTTGTGCCGGTCACGAGCAGGTCCGTTTGGTCATCCAGGTTGATGATGTCCGTACCGACTTCCGCCAACCCTCCGCCACCGCCGGTCGCGGCATCGAAATGTGCGGCAATGCGTCCTTGGGGAAGGAGGTAGTCGTAGTAGGCAACCTCGTCAATGCCGCCATGGAATGCCTGGATGACGGATCCGAACGGGTCTGCCGACGAACCGAACGCCAACGCCCCAATCACGAATTCCGCGCCAGTATCATTGTGCGCGATGCCCGGTCGTGTGAAGGGGTTGTTACCATTCCCTCCACCATCGGGCGTCCCAAATGAGGGGGCAACGTCGCCGTTGAAATAAATGGTCTGAATCGTATTGCCAGGAACGGATTCTGCATCAAACGTTACGACGACGTGGGCCCATTGATTGGCCGGAATTGCCGCCGCGTTGGCGGGCATTTCGGCGTTGATTCCGGCGTTGATATTGCCGCCATTCCTTTGCTGCGCGAATGTAGCGCTCCCATCCGCGAAGAAACCTCGGACCAAAAAGTTCCCGCAGCAACCTGGCGCACCTGACGAAATCGGGTTGATCCAGGCCTCGAACGTGAAGGAGGTCGCGGCCAGGGCCCCTCCCGTGAACGTGTCGGCGATACGAACGTAATCATTCGCTGTGTCCAGGTTCGTATTGTTGATTAGGATCGCCTGCGACGGTTCCGTCGAGATCGCGCCCGCGATTGCCGCCGTACCCCCAACATACACGCCTGGGTTGTCACCCTGGATCGCGTTGGCCGTATCGGCAGCGCTCCTACCCGCGGACACGTCGGACTCTTCGAACCGCCAATAGCCAACTGGGTTATCGGCCAGCACCTGTGTGGAATATCCAGCCGGGGGTGGAGCGACGGCTGAGGTATCAAAGCCCGGCGTGCCGGTGGGGGCATTCCTACGGGCAACCTCCGTCCCATTCAAATACGCCACGTAGCCGTCATTGTAATTCAGGGTCAACGCCAGCTGGTCAAGATCGTCTGGTGCCGTGACTTCGAATTCGAATCGCGACAGCGCCGACGCGTTCTGACCGAACATCTGGGCCTGGATATCTCCAGTTGGATGGATCAGGGGCGCTACGCCGGAAGTGCCAGTCGCGTCGAAACCAATTCCCGTGGTCGCATCGAACCAAGCGGGTGCTACCGAATCGTTATATGCAATCTCATTCCAAACATTCTGTCCCTGGGTCAAGTCACCTGGCTGCGTTGGAATCAGCACGCGAGCGGTGTCGCCCTCCGAAACGAGGCCTTCAATGACGGGCGGCAGCACGGTCGGCCCGGCGAAATTTACCGAGCCCGGGGAACCACCTATCTGACCACTGTACGTCCAGTTTTCGGCTTGCTCGCTGCCCAGATTTTCATTGCGTTTTGCCAGCGAAACGCCCGAGCCGTCTGGCCCGACCGGCCACTCATCCTCGTCGGAATAGTCGATTCGATTCATCCGGCGGCCGTTGTTGTTGAGCAACAGCAATTCTTCGCCATCGTTGGATAGCCGACCCTCGAACGGGCCCAATGCATCGGAATAGCCGCTGGCCGCCTCCAGTGCGACTGGGTCAATGGCCACTACCAAATAGCCGCGGCCGGGAACGATCGTGCCCTCCGCGAACTCGTAATCGATACCGCCAGCGATACGCCAACTGCTGACGTCCATGTCCACGGACAGCTGGTTGTAGAACTCGACCCATTCCAAAGCGTCTTCGTTGGCGTCGAGATGGTACATGATCTCGTTGAACACGACGGTGCTATCGAGAACACGCCGTGTTTCCAGCGGTTCGAAACAGAGCGCGCGTCGCGGATGCAGGCCGCGGCAGCAGGGCCGCTTTGAATACTTCCAAGTCACGTAGTTCTCCCGACATGTCAAATTCAAGAAGGCCGATCAACATCACCATGATGAGCGTGCGAAATGCATGACGCGTCGACAGTAACGGTCCGCCTCCTGATCTCTTCAGGCTACGATAGAGAAACGGTTTTCGCAACTATTTCGGGGGCTTCGACAGATTCGCCATGGCAGGAACCTTGGTGGCGAAAAATACTATCCAGAAAACTTTTTGCGTGGTTCCAAAGGTACCATAGTCAACGGCATGATCGCGGACTTCCACAACGATCGTCGCGCCGACGACATTTCTATTGGAAGCGACTGTTTCCTCTATCGCTTCGAATCGGACGACACCGGCCGGTTTGGAACCGAGGGCAAACAAGCTTGTGAAATTAAGTTTGACCGTCCGCAAGTCTTGAGCCAACGTTAGAATGACGCAGTGGCGCGTTTACTAACCTCCGCCAAAAAACTCCTTCTGGATAGTAATCGACGTGGAGGTGATGGCCACCGCCAAGTAAAACAGTCCAGCCAGGAACATGGCGACGCGGGCAAACCATCTTGGCCTTAGCTCGGGCGGAAGTAGAACCAAGTTCACGGCCAGCGTGTGCCAGCAGCTGACGCCGAAAGCAAAATTCATCAGGAGGGCGGCGATTAGCAGTAACGTGGTGGGTTTGCCCACACAGAGCATGACGACGCTCAGTACGACGTAGGCAACCAGCACCACAAAGTAGATGTAGCGAATGTTTTGCGGTTCGAGCCGGCGCAATCGGCTGCTGGCGGTCCAGCAAACATCTACCCAGCGGCGTAAAAAGCCATCGGTAGCTGGTCCGATACTGACCGCCATGACAAGAAAGCCGCAAAGGATGATCATGAACCAAAAGAAATGTCCCCAGCGAGGTCCGACGTGATCCCGAATCGCGTCGGCAGTCATTACCGACGACAGCCACTGGTCTTCCACGACGAATCCTCTTGGCAAAAATTGCACTGACAGCATCGCAGGCAACGCAACTCCGAACAGGCAGGCCGGAAACCATACGAAGACCTGTTCTCGACGCACATGATGGTACCAGCGCTTCCAGCGCGGCATCGACTGTTCGTTAACCGGGAATACCATTCCGACGTGGGAAAGCTGTATTTGATGGCCACCGATGATGCTGGGTATCGCGCCCACCTTCGAGCCCATGCCCCAACCCTGATCGCGCGTGTAATTGCTGATCGGTGTATTGCCGAGTCCACCGCCCCCTGAAATCGCCACCAAAGCACACAGCAATGCGACAATGGAGGTATCGATTACTAGGGTCCGGCCCTGGATGAGCGCGAAGAAAACGTTATCGGTGCGATAGCCGTCACGTGTCCCATCGCCATCGAGATCCTCGGCTGGCTCCAGTTTTCCATTCCCATTGGCATCCTGTTCCACGACGTCCAAACGACCGTCAAGGTCCCAATCCTCGCCTGAATCGAGCTGGCCATTGCCGTTCAGGTCCTCTGCTTGTTCTACCGGTACCATACCGAACTTTAGAAACCCACTGGTGATCTCAAGCCAGGTCGCGGGCGTCGAATAGAGTACCGCAATGAGCAACAACGTACCCATGACGACGACGAGTTTGAATGCGCCTAAAAGTTTCAAGATGTTATAGATCTTTCCCCCCACGATCAGTGGGATCATGGACACTAAGAAGACGCTAATACTGACGATTCGCAGCAGATTCTCGTCCTCAGCTGGGTTGGGTAGTTCCCCGCGCCAAAGCGAGACTAACGGTGTGGCGGCACTGCCGGCCAGGTACGGAAAGAACATGCCGAAGTCCAACAGCGCATAGACCCATACCCAAAACAGAGGGCCTGGCGGCGTGCGGAACTTGCCCGTAAAGATCGGCTCGCCCGTATACAACGTGTAGCGGCTGATCTCGATGTTGTAGATCAGCTGCGAGAGCAAAGCGAGCAAGGCCAGCCAAAGCAGCCCGGCGCCGAACCGTGCTGTGATGATGGGCCCCATGAGCCACTCGCCGCCACCGATCGCCATCGCTCCCATGAGAAATCCGGGACCGATCAACGCCAACCAATTCTTCCTAGTAAACGCAGGTGCCTCCAGCAAGTTCCCTAACTGCCAACGGGGTATCTGACGTGAACCTGGATACGGGGCCAATGCATCCGTCGTGGAGTGGACTTCATGATCAGTCGATTCGCTCACCGGACAACCTCCAACACGACAGGATGCTACACGAACTAGCGTTCATTACGAGCCAAACTCAACCAATCTTTGTTCGCCGGCTGATTGTAGTCGATTGTGCCACGTCAGCAACCGACGATGCCGTCGGTGAGGCGCGGAGACCTTACATGCAGTTTAGCAACGTTCTACAATCAAAGTTCGCGATGTGTGCGATATTACAACGCGCTGAGGCTCTCCAGCGCAACAATCGAGTCACTGCCGCACTGAAACGGAGCCTTGAACAGCTGGCACAATTTGCGAGTTTGATGGGCCAACGACGACGAATAAGACGTACGTAGAAAAACGCGAAGAGATTCTCAACGTGATTGGCCAATCTGGACATGTTGCCGTGCGGGTCCACCTAGGAGGAGGTTGGCCGAAAGACGCGAAGTGCTGATGGAAGGAGATTCACGCTCGGGAGATTTGATGGGTGAATTCACAAACCAACGAGCTCTGGCTATGGCGTTCTTAGTGGCGCACCTCATACCGAGTCTTGCCACTATCGCCCATGCCAGCTGGCCACAATTTCGCGGACCGGACGGTCAAGGTCACGCACCAAACTCCCATGCGCCATTGAACTGGAGCGAAACCGAGAATATTCGCTGGAAGGTGGCCGTGCCCGGTCGCGGGTGGTCGTCGCCGGTTGTTTCCGCGGATCAGGTCTGGTTGTCGACCGCCATCGAAGGCCATTCGTTGCGAGCCATCTGTATCGATCGCCTAAACGGGCGGCTGGTTCATAACGTGGAGCTGTTCCGCGCCGAGGATGACATTCCCATTCACGCGCACAATAGTCGTGCCACGCCAACTCCGGTGTTGGATGCCGACCACGTATTCTTCCACTTTGGCACATTTGGAACGGCGTGTCTTTCCAGCGATGGCCGACGGATATGGACGAATTCGACGCTGCATTACAACCAACCACATGGACCAGCCAGCTCGCCTATCGTGCATGGCAACCTGCTCATACTCAATTGCGACGGGACCGATGTGCAGTTTGTGGCCGCGTTGGACAAGAGAACCGGCGACGTCGTTTGGAAGCGCCCACGACAGCACCTTGAAGGAGCGCGCGCGAAGGCCAAGGCTGAACCCGCCGATCGAGAGGGTTTTCCACTCATGGCCTACTCCACGCCGTTGGTCATTGAAGTGGATGGCAGGCACCAACTTGTCAGCACCGCCGCCGATCATGTAGCCGCCTATGATCCAGCTACTGGAGAAGAGATTTGGTGGTGCGCGTACGATGGCTTTTCGGTCGTCGCCCGGCCGGTCTATCGGGACAACCGCTTATTTGTTGTCGGCTTTGAACAGCAATCGGTGCCTGTACTTTACGCCATCCGCCCGAATCAGGCCGGCGAAGTGACTCTGGATGATTTGGCGTGGAGACGCGAAAGGGGCGTTTCCTTCGTCCCGTCACCTCTGTTGGTGGGCAACGAACTGTACATGATCGAAGACGCTGGCGTGGCGATTTGTTTGGATGCGGCCACGGGTCAACAAAATTGGCAAGAACGCATTGGAGGCAACTTTTCTGCCTCCCCGGTTGCTGTTTACAATCACATCTATTTGCTGAGCCAAGACGGCAAGGCAACCGTCCTGGAAGCCGGCACCCAGTTTCGGCAGCTCGCCACCAACCAACTGGGTGGACACTTTCGGGCTTCACCGGCTGTCGTAGGCAATGCCTTGTATCTGCGGTCGGAAACTCATCTCTATTGCATCGAAGCTACCAATGAGCCATCACCGATCGGAGACGATTCATGAATCGCCGTAAGACACTGAGCAGGACAAGTCCCCAGAGCCAGGCTGCCGATGGTTCGGGAACTACCGATAACGTCCCATCCGAATACAGCGTTGACATATCCCAAGCAAGGCCTACGTCGAGATCCGGCAACACCACGGTTGAGAATTCGCCCGTCGCCGACATGAATGCACCACCATGGGCGTAGTCATAAACTGGACTCGACCCAATTGACTTCCGTGCAACCGCGCAAAGGTACGTTTTGGCTTTTGCCAGGCTTCTTTGGTCAATCTTCAGATCAACGATCCGTGCCCTGCTTCAGCCACTCGAGTGAAAAGCGGGCGAAGATGAGCTTTTCGTACGCCTGGTTCGCGCCACCTTCGAAGAGACAAGCGATCGAGCCGTCCGGCAACACCGCCAGGCACGAATAGGCCGCGGGGCCGGCATGAATGACGCGGCCAGCCGGCCACGTATTGCCGTCGTCATCGCTAAACCGCACGGTCATTCGTTGGCGAGCCTGCTTGGATGCTGGATTGAGGAAGAGAACTTGTGTTTCGCTCTCCGGATATCGAAAAAAACTGGCCTGACAAATCGGTTCAACTAATGTGGTATCGAACTCGAGATCGGACCACGTATCACCGCCATCGCGACTGTATGAAATGACCCGCATCTTGTCTCGTTCCGGTCGACCACCGTGGACGCCCCAATAGTTACGTGCGTTCATCTTCAGCGTGCCGTCGGCGAGCTCGACAACCTGACATTCATCCGTATGTCGGTCGAGTCGCCCACCGAGCTGCCAGGTCGTCCCATGGTCATCACTATAGAAGACATGGGAGAACATCACGCGGCGTCCTTCCATCGGCACGCCATGATCGCATGGAATGACCAGACGACCTTTGTATTCGCCGCGCCGGAGTTGAATGCCGACACCAGGACCGGTGGCCACCCAACTCCATGCGGGTTTCACGACGGCTTCGCTGATGTTGATGGGCACCGACCACGTTTTGCCGTCGTCCGTGCTTTTGGTCATCAAAACTTCCTTGTTGTCACGGCAAAAGGGCATCCATATCGTCCCGCTGGTGTCGTCGATGACTGGACAAGGGTTGCCAATGGTAATCGTGGCGTCCCCACCTTCCTCGTAGAGGGTTTTCATTTCGCTCCAAGTCGTACCGCCGTCGGAGCTCTGTTTGAAAACCAGATCCAAATCACCGTGGTCACCCTGGCCGGTTTTGCGCCCTTCGCAGATCGCCAGCAACGTGCCCTGCTTGGTCACAATGATCGACGGGATGCGGAAAGTGTGATATTCGTCCTGGCCGCTGACGAACACGTCCGTGAAGGACGGTTCGGCCGCGGATGCACCGTTGGCCGCCGCTAGGATGAGAGCGATTAACTGGAGCACGATAATGTGGTTCGTTTTGAAACGCATGAGCGGTTGATTCCTTCGACGATCGCGCGGGCCAATTGAGTTCTTTGACGTTCATCTGCCGCGAACGGCCCGCCGGTGTCCGCGATGACGCGTTACGAATCTGGATCGATTATAAGTGCCTCCAATCTGGCGACAACTTCATCGAGAACTTCTTGTTCAACGCGATCGATTAGCCGGGCCCGTCGAGCCCGCCAGTCAACAGAGCGCACGTGATCGGCGAGCATGACGCCGTTAGGATCATCATCCGTCGGACAGGCGACCTCAAACGCGTACCCTTTGTTTTGACGTGTGGCCGGACAAAGGATACACAATCCGGTACGCTGATTATAGCTCTTCGGACTGAGCACCAACGCCGGCCGATGTCCGGACTGCTCATCTCCCTGCCGAGGATTCAAGTCCACCCAGACGAAGTCCCCTAATGTCTGCGGCGGATGACTCTGGGTCGAAGTTAAAGTCAACACAACGAGCCTAGCATGAATCGGCGGAGCTTCTCATGATAACCAATGAGCAAACCACACACAAGCACCAACACAAACGTCCCAGGCTCGGGCACAACGGACAGTCGCCCATTAGTCAACAGCTCCGAAGCGTCCCACCAGCGGCCTGCTTCCAGTTTCGGTAAGAGCACTCGCTCGAAATTTCCGTTCAGGCTGCCGAACTGCAGTATCTCGAATGTGTCGCCCTTGAGAGGTGCAAACTCTTCGAGCAGCTTGATCTCGAGCACGCCAGCCAAGTTCGCAGCTCCCGAAACCATGACCACGTCATATTCCGTCACGGCTGTTCTTCCGGCGATCTCGATGAAGATTGTGCCGTCCGGCCCTTGCGTATAATCGCCGTCGATGACGAACTGGCCAGGACTGTTACCTGGTGACAAGATTCCCCCAGCGTTACGGAAGTTGCCGCTGACGGATCCCATCCCGGAGACAGTACCGCCAAGGAGCTCGATGCCGCCACCTTCAGTTAACAGCTCGTTATTGATCTCCAGCATGCCGCTGCCCAACTTGGAAAGCGTGTTGCCATTCAGATCGAGGACGTTGTTTATTAACAGTGATGCATTGCCGGCAATGTTGAATTTCGTATCGTCATGCAGGTGAACCGGTAGTTGAAATTGGTGCGCGCCCCGCAGCACGTTGATCTCGGCATCACCCACATCGGTGTCTAGATTCACGGCTCCGTTGCCCATGATCACGTACGCATTGGCGTTGTCAAACGTGATGACTTTGACCGTAACGACGGTCTCGCTAAATATCGTGCGAGGAAGCGTGATGGCGCTACCGAAAAGGGCGCTTTGCACGTTACTGTTCGGACTGCCTCCGCCGTTCCAGTTGCCGGAACTATTCCAGTCACCCGAGGCATTGCGTGCCCAAATCCGTTCAGCCGGTGGTGTGTTCAATACGTAGATCTCGCCGTCTGCGTAGTCCAGGATGTAGAGATTTCCCGCGTTGTCCTCTCCAAACGAGCTGATGTTATCTATGGAGCCACCATCTGGAGCGATCAGGTCCGTCCAGATAATAAAGTCCGTGAAGTTCGTGCCGTCGAAGCCGTTGGGTTCCGAACCGTCGTAGCGGACCGACCATACATTGCCGGTCACAAAATCCCCAAAGAAATAGTTTCCCTGTAGCCCGGCCAGCGGTCCACGATAGACGTAACCACCTACCACGGCAAAGCCTTCGTTGTCTCCGACGCCATGTTCATACTCGTAGATTGGATCGATGGCGCCGGCCGGCCGGCCGCCGCCAACACCGCCGGTGGGGGTAGCGATCGTGCCCTCGCGCAGCCGCCAGCCATAGTTCTCGCCACCGGTGCTCGAGGCGGGTTGGACATTGATTTCCTCGAGCGTGTTCTGACCGACGTCGCCGATATAGAAGTCTCCGGTCAGACGGTCGAAACTGTTGCGCCAGGGGTGCCGCAGCCCGTAGGACCAGATTTCATCGTCCCCTGTTCGGCCGACGAACGGGTTATCGTTGGGGATCGCGTAGTTGCGGCCTGGGTCGCCTGGGAAGTCATCGCCATCGATATCGAGCCGCAAGATCTTCCCCAAGAGTTGATTGGTAATGTCTTGTCCAGCATTCCCGGGATCGTTGGTACCGGGACCCCCGTCGCCCGTAGGTACGTATAGGTAGCCGTCCGGACCGAAACCAAGCCAACCGCCATTGTGATCACGAGCTGTCTGGAAATAGGTCAGCACATCCGTGGCGCTGGCCGGACTGGCAATGTCCGGATTGGTCCCGGATACTTGGTAGCGGCGAACTTCATTTCGGTCGCCGCCGGTGGGCATCAGGTTAACGTAGAAGAATCCGTTGTGAGCGTAGTCGGGATGAAAGGTCAGTCCCAACAGTCCGTAGTCCTGCCAGTCAGTCGCCAGCCCACCGATGGTCAAAAACGGTGTGGGATTGATCTGCCCGGTATTCAGGTTAAGGATCCGAATGCGTCCTTCGGTACTGCTGGAGAACTGTTCGACGATGAACAACCGATCGTTATCGCCAGGTGGGGAGGTCACGTAGACGGGCGATTGCAGACCCGAGGCAATACGGACGGCCGTGACGTCCGTGTCTTGCGCGCAACAAAGCGCGGTGACGGCTAGCGAAACCGTGACGTGGAAGCCGATGGCGAGTGCGTGCTTTCTGCCAGACATGCCATCTAGCCTACCACAAACCTCATTGTTCGTTCACAAAACAAGCCCCTGGACGAATGCCCAGGGGCTTGTCGTTATCTTCTATTGGCCCTCCGGCGATTCGCGAAAAACATCACGCCGAAGCCACTGGTGAAAAACAAACCGGACGTGGGCTCTGGCAGGGAATTATGCTGGGCAAAACCAATCTCTGAGGTCGCCCCGAGGTTGGCCTTCCAGGTGGCGTACTGCGCTAGTCCGATCACAACACCATCGATGTCGTTTGGAACTGTTCCCGCCGGGGCGCCGACATGGTCCCGCCAGACGACATAGTCGGCCGCATCCACAATGCCGTTGCGGTTGTAATCGCCCGGTAGTGCGGTGGCACCCTCAACGAGCAGCAATTCCGTGTTCGGCGTCACGCCGTAATAGTGCTCGACGAGCCCCGATGTCCACTCGATGGTGACCTGGTCCACGAGTCCTTCGAAGGCGCCCAGGCCGAAGTGCGCGGTGAACTCGTTTTGGCTGAGGAAGCTACTTCCTCCGTCGATTTCCCAGACGAGGGAATGACTCGAATCACTCAGATCGGGTGTGACCGTAAGGATTGCCCCGATGCCATCACGATTGGACTGCGACCCTTCGAGTTGAATGCGGAGCCAGTCATTGTCGTTTCCACCGTCGTTGCGATATAGAATCGGCCCGACGAATTCCTCCGTCTCCGCGCGTCGATTCACAATGACGATATCCAGATCACCGTCTTTGTCATAATCGAGATGCAACAGTCCACGCCCGAATCGAGTGTCGGTGATTCCCCTGGCTGCGCCGACGTCGGTGAACTTGCCGCTCCCGTCGTTGGCCCACAGAGTCGTGGGGTCATGCTCATGCCACGTTTGCCATCCGTTGGTGGCGATCAGGTCGAGGTCACCGTCATTGTCGCTCTCAAAAAGGCTTGTGCCCCATCCCCAGCCCGCATCGCGGACTCCAGCCAGATCGGTGGTGTCCGTAAACGTGCGGTTGCCATTGTTCATGTAGAGACGATTTCCCGTATCGAAGTAAGGAGGCGGCGTTTGGAGTGTCGCCTTGATGGCGGTGATGAACCAGTCGAAATCACCGTCGCCATCGATGTCGCCCACGGCGGTGCCCATTCCGTTCTGGTCGGTGCCGACGTTGGCGTCGTCGGCCCCATCCGTAAAGGTGTTGTCGCCATTGTTCCAAAACAGTTGACTCGTTTCGAAGTCGCTTGCGACCACCAAGTCCGTGTGACCATCGCGGTCGAGATCCGTGAACCGGCCTGTAAATCGATATGCAGAGAACTCGTTGCGGTAAACGTCGAGTCCCACCTGGGCCGTGACATCGTCGAAGTGGCCCGGCTCCGCTCCGCCACGATTGCGAAGCAGTCGCGAACCACTGTAGGAAATCTCGGTGTCCCAATCCGTGGTGAAGATATCCAAGTAACCATCGCGGTCGTAGTCACCCAGCGTGACGCTCTGACCGTAGTGCGGAACCGGCACGCCTGAGGCATTCTTGACAGCGGGAATATCAGCGCCCCGGGCCTCTGCATCCTCCGTGAACTCACCCTGACCGTTGTTGATGTAGAGATAGTATCGATTGACGCCTGTCCCGGTGAGATACAAGTCGAGGTCGCCATCGTTGTCGATGTCGCCGAACGCCGCGCCGTTGGTGGGTAACGACTCGGTGAAGCCGGCCGTAAGCGAGATATCCTCGAACGTGCCGTCGGTGTTATTGCGGTAAAGCACATCGGGCATACCGAGGCGCGTAAAAAACAGATCAGACCACCCGTCACCGTCGACATCGCCCGCAGCCACGCCGCCGGTCATAAACTGGGCTCCGAACTGTTCGACCGCGACGGGCAGTTCGTGATGGAGCATCGCCGCCGCGGTGACGTCCACAAACCTCGGATCGCCCCTCGCGGGCACCGCGGCTCCCAGCACGCCAAGCAGCGCCATCCACCGGGCGACCCAGTCCATGGCTATTCCCACGCTCGCCGATCTCATCGTTAGATATCCGTTGTCAAGGCGACCTACCGTCCAGGCCGCTGTCCCAGGCTAGTTCGTGCCAGGAGAGTCCTCCAGACGCTATTTCCCGACAACAAGCTATTATTGAGCTATTACTGTGAAGACTCCAACGACTTATCATAGCAAGGATCGTTATGTCGCGGAATGAATCATGCACGTCCTGGACGATGTGCGTGGAGACGGCAAGCGCACTCATCAGAATCCACTAACGCAAGATGCGGTTGAGCGCCCTGGTGATCGTGAAGGAACCCTGGGTGAGGGTGGTCCGGAGATACTCGTTGACACGGAGCGTCCTGAGCGCCGCGAGAATGCTGACACTTTCCGGATTGGCTTCCCAACTGACGTCGGCGAAGCGGACACTTCCTTCGCCCGTCCAAGCCGCGGTGAACCGGTTTTCGATCCCGATCAATGTGGGCTGACTCACTGCGGCCCCGACGCCGTCGACATTCGGGATGTACTTCCAAGCCATCCAGTAGCGGTCCTGCTGCTCGGCTTGCAGGCGTTCGACGGTAGACTCGTTGACGGGCTGTACATTCTTCGCCTGTATCTCGAGAAGGAGATGCCCGTTGTCGGACGTTTGCACGCGCACGTCGTTTTCGATGCGATACGGATCGGGGACATGGCCGAAAACCTTAGGACATCCGAGCAGTTCTCGTCCGCGGATGATCGGGGCCGTCTGGTCCTCCCACAAAACGACCGCAAAGTCGCCGTGCAGCTGGTCTTGTTCCCCGTTGAAGTAAGCGGCGAGGTTAACTCCCATCGCGTTATACCCACCGCCAGCCAGAAAATTGATTTTTCGACATTTCATGTAGTACACGGTGACGACGGGATCGTCGGCCGGCTCGAAGGGCTCGGGCAGTAGCGCCGCGAGCGCATCTTTGTCGCTGCGGTATGCGGTCGCTAGTGTCCACACATCCTCGAATACTCCCGCTGCGAGCGGCCGCGAGGGTCCTGTGCTGACCGGCATGAAGTAAGCGCCTTCTGGATCGATACGCATCGTTGCCCGCTCCCTTCTCTCTCCCTAAGCCTTGGGCTCAACCAGTTCGATCAAATTGCCGTCGGGGTCGTACAAGAAGCACAAGGTCCAGCCACCCTTATCTTCTGGCCAGGCCACGGGAGGTGATACAAACTCGACGCCTCGCGATTTGAGGAACTCATGCTTGGCCTCAATGTCGGTGACGGTAAAGCAAACGTGGGCGCTGGGCACATGATGGATGGCTGGGCGTCCTACCGGACTCTCGGGATGGGTCAATTGACTCAGGTGGAGTGTCATCTCGGGATTACCCGGAGCGGCCATGATGACCATCTTCAGATGGACGTTGGTCTGCTGCATGGCCTGCGATAGTCCTTCTACATTCGATTCTTCGTAGTACTCGACTTTCTGGAGTCCGAGGAGCTCTTCATAGAAACGCGAGGATTCTTCCAGATCACTCACCATCAAGGCAACGTGATCCATCTTTTCAGCGCAGGTGGCAGTCGACACGATTGTCTCTCCTTCTTCAGATGGGGCGAAAAGCAGCCGTCCATTGTCCACAAACGGTAATAAAAGACAAGTGTTCGGGGACCGCAGGCTACTAGGCAATGGCAGCGGTTTGAGTTAAAAATCGCACTGGCCCATATCAGGCCATGGCCGAACCATACAATTCAGAGGAGAAACTCCGATGGCGGGAATTACGCTCGATCATGTGGCGTTAATGGTCAGCGACCTGGAGAAGTCGCTTCATTTCTATCGCGATCTGCTGGGCTTTGAGGTGTTATCTCCCGAAGAGCACAAAGGAGGTCCGATTGACGAGATGGTGCGTATCGACGGCGTCCACATGCGGGAGTATCGGCTCGTCCCGCCAGGTGGCGTGAATGGTTACCATCGCGGCGACGGCGCCGCGCGGATTACGCTCGACCTCATCCAATGGATCACTCCGGAGAGCCCTCAAAAGCGCGTGGCGATCAACCACGTGCCTAGCGCTCACATGTGCTTTGGTGTCGAGGACCTCCCGGCCGTTTACGAGCGGCTCAACAAAGAAGGCGTCGAGTTTGTTTCCCCCCCGGTCTGCTTCAGCGGTGAGGGTGAGTGGCACGTACTCTTTTTTTACGATCCCGACGGCAATCTGCTGGAATTCAATGAGATCGGAACCGGCCAACAGCAGAAAGCTCACCAGTTCGAGTGGTCCAACAACTGAGTGCCGGTGTCCGTGGTGCGCCGCACGTGTTTGCGCTCTGCGGGCGTGTGCGCCCACACCGCAAACCGTTTAAGGAGCCTATTCGATGTCCAGCGACCCAGCCGGCAAAGACCGACTCTGCGACAAGGTAGCAATTGTCACAGGCAGCGCGATGGGGCTCGGCGAAGCCATCGCCACACTCTTCGCCCGCGAAGGTGCCCGGGTTGCCGTGGCCGACGTCAACGAAGACCAGGGACAGCAAACCGTCGAGGCGATCAAGGCCGGCGGCGGCGAGGCCCTATTCACGCGGACCGACGTGAGCAAGGCGGCCGACGTCCAGAACCTGGTTGATGCGACCTTAGAGGCCTTTTCGCGAGTGGACATCCTCGTCAACAACGTGGGCTTACAAATCAACAAGGATGTCGTCGACACGTCCGAAGAGGAGTGGGATTACGTGCTGGGGACGAATCTCAAGTCGATGTTCCTATGCTCCAAATATGTCATCCCGCACATGCGAACCAGCGGCGGGGGCACAATCCTGTGTATCTCGTCGCTGTCCGGCCTGGTTGGCAACGCCCAGCAGGTATCCTACAACGCGAGCAAGCACGGTGCGATCGGCCTGGCCAAGTGCATGGCCATCGATCACGCGGCGGACAACATTCGCGTGAACGTGCTTTGTCCTGGCTCGATGAATACGCCGATCAACCTCACAATACCTGAGGAAAAACTGGCCCCCTATAAGAATCTCAACTTGCAGAAGCGCTTCGCCGAGCCGACGGAGGTGGCCAGCGCCGCGCTGTATTTGGTCAGCGATGAAGCCTCCTTCGCAACCGGTTCGGTGATGGTCGTCGACGGAGGCTATACAGCGCTGTAAACCAGCGGTTGCATTCAGGAAGCCTGTGCGCACCGCCGCGTCATGCGTCCGTGGATTGGGCAATGTGCTGCCGCAGCCGGTGCGCCGAGGTGTCGATTGCCCGCGACAGATGCGCCCAGTCGACGCCCATCAGAACCCATTGAATTCCTCGCTTCATCCAGTCAATAAGAGCCTGCGGATCGTCGGCCAATCCGATGCCAGGAAACACGCCCGCGTCACGGGCCGAGGCGACGACGGTTTCGATCGCCTGCTGCACTTCGGGGTCCTGAGGGTTTCCCATGTGCCCCATGGATCCCGCCAGGTCGTTGGCACCCACCATGATGGCCGTCAAACCCGGCACACGAACGATTTCGTCAATGGCGTTCACCGCATCGATGTGTTCAATCTGCACTATACACAGGATCTCTGCGTTGGCGCGTTGGCAATAGTCGGCGTCGCCGGTCCGTCCATACGCGATGGGCCGGCGAGGGCCGAAGCCACGGACACCTTGAGGCGGGTAGCGGCAAGCAGCAACAGCCAATTCGACATCCTCCACGGTGCGAACCAGCGGCGCCACAATGCCGTCGGCCCCGATATCCAGCACCGGCTTGATCAAAACGGGGTCGTTCCAAGCGACCCGGACCAACGCCGCGGTGTCGCTTCCTTTCGTCGCCATGATGTGGGCTTGAACGGTCTCCAGCGTGAGCGCATTGTGCTCCATGTCGATGAAGGCAAAATCAAGCGTGTGGGACATCAACTCGGTGACCGCGGCATCGGTGAAACTGACGCCAGTACCAAGTGGAATCGCGCCGCGGCTCATTTTCTCTCGAAGTTTTCTAGCGTTATTCATGTTGAATCCTTTTCGTCCGCTGCATGTTGAATCCTCACCGTCTCGTCCGTCCACGCCTCTATCCCCTGGTGAACTCCTCTTTTCCGTTGCGTGCTAGCCAATTCCAAGCTCCCTTAGATACTCTCGATTACGCTTGGCGATGGGAAGTGGCTTGTCGAACGGAGCGGGATACATGTCCTGCTCAACAATCACCCACCCATCAAATTGGATCTCCTGTAAAAGATCGCGAAAGGCTTGGTAGTCCACAAGGCCGCGTGCCAGCTCGCAGAACATGCCCATCTCGACGGCGTGGATAAAGGGGATTTCCTCCCGTTCGACCTGCTGGCGCAGTTGGGGATCAACACTTTTGAGGTGCAAATACGGAATCCGCTCGTGATGACGGCGCACAAAGTCCACTGGGTCGACACCGCGGTAGGCCAGGTGCCCGATATCCTGACCGAGACACACCAGCGCAGGGTCCGTGTCCTCGAGCAACTTCTCAATCTGGTCCTCAAATGCAACATGAGAATCCGGGCTGGAATGATATGCCAGTCGGAGACCGAATTCATCGCGCGCGATCTGTGCCACTTTGTGAGTGGTGTCGATCAGGCGTTTCCACCCGTCGTCATCCAGACGCTCCGGTTTGATCCGCTCCCCGGTAAACCAATCGGTATGCAAATCATCAATCAACACGAGGAATTCGGCGTTCAGTCCTGCGAGCAACGCGCCTGCACCCATCAGGTCCGACTGCAACCCAGGCCAGGCATCTTGATCTTCGAGATGAGCCATGAGAAACGTACCGCAAACCTTCAAACTTCTCCTCTCCAGTTCCTCGCGAAGCCGGTTCAGATCCGTCGGTAAATAGCCGTACGGTCCCAGCTCGATCCATTCGTAGCCTGCTTCGGCAACTTCATCAAGAAATCGTTGCCAGGGGATCTGCTTGGGATCATCGGCGAACCAGACGCCCCAGGAATCCGGGGCACTTCCAACGCGGACGTTCATGGGTAATGTTTTCCTTTCTCTATCCGCCACCGAGGAACTCTTTGTGAATCGTGATCGCGGTGGAGGTCGTCGCCTAGGCCAGGTAAAACAACCTCACCCTTGGGCAGCCATACTGACGGCGTCCAGGATCGTCTTGCGGATCGCTTCGTCATCGATCAAGACAGCCTGTTCCTGGGCCTTGGAAATGGGAATGGGGGTTGGCATGCTGCTGCTCGTCCCAATATGCCGAGTCCACTTGCACGGCCTCGATGTTTGGATAGTCGTCCGCCGAGAGTGTCGAGACATCGGGAATCTGGTTCATGGATCACCTCAGGCAGCTTGGACAGTTAATCCCGCATTCGCTCATAGTATTATCTCCGATTGTTGCCCGATTTGAAACCTGTAGTTGCCTGCAAAGTCGGTTATGGCTTGCACGAGAACCTGGCATCATGGCGCAGTGCCTGGAGCGGCCGTGCCGAATGCCCGCAAGACGTTTCGAGTCGTAGGTCGACGCGACGACACAAAAGAGTACTCGGGCAGAAGAGATCATACAGCTTTTTCAAGTTTCGGAGTCAATCCGTGCGGCGCCTGCAAACCCTATTTCTGCCACATCCCGTGGCCGAAATCCATATTCCCTGGGGTGAAGATACGCTCTCCGCCATCAGCCAGCGACATGATGTTCGCGTCTTCGATCGCCAGCAAGACGCGACACCGCAATTCCACGGCGTCGAGGCCGTCGTCGATCTCGGAGGGAATATCACCCCGGAGCTGGTTGACGTGGCGGCTCGAGCAGGTGTCAAGTTCGTCCAAGTGCGGACCAATGGCTTGGATCACGTCGAAGTCGACAAGATCAAGCAGACCGGCATGCGGCTGGCCCATTGCCCGGGTCTGCTCAGCAGCGTAGCGTTGGCCGAAGCGGCCATGATGTTCATGCTCATGCATGCACGCACGCTGTTACGGGGAAGCACGGAATAACTTTATGGACGGCAAGTGCTACGGCATGATCGGGGCCGTGCGATCATGCGGGGCGAGGGGGCGGCTTCCCGCGGCGGTGACCACGAGAGACGTTTCTAGATGCAGCGACGCAACGCCCGGCATGAAGATGGCCGATTCCAGATTGATGACCATGTTTTCTTCCAGGGGCACATCCGAAGGTACGTCGACGCAGTCATCCCGGATCCGCAGCCCATTGTCGGCCACCAGGATGGGGTAATCACGAATTTCCAGGCCCAATCCGTGGCCATGCGGAAACGAGGCCGTCACCCCCTGCCCGCTGAGCGCACTCCACATGGCGTCGCGGACCGCGGAAGATTTTTGGCCGGGCCGCATCGTCTCGATCCCGGCTGCCACACAATGTTGCAGCGCATCATAGCGCGTTTTCAGCGGCGGGGGCAGCTCCGCCATAGCCAGCGTCGTTCCGCCGTCGGAAAAATAGTGTCCCCATAAACAGCCGAAGTCCACGTACATCACGTCGGTTTCGCGCAGTACGTATGCCGGCTCCATGGCGATGCCCAATCCATCGTAGCCGAAGGCGAAGTGGTCAAACTCGGCACCCTCGGCCGCAATCCGCTGACGAAAGTTTTCCACGATGACCGACACGGGCAGGCCCGCCTCGGCGAGCGCCAGGCTATGCATGGCAGCCCGCTCATTGATGTCGGCCGACCGCTGTAGCCGCCGCAGCTCCTCCGCGGTTTTGACCATGCGAATCAGCCGCAGCAGATTGGTGCAGTCCTCTATCTTCGCCCTGGGCAGAGCTTGCGTCATCTTTTCAATCGCCTCGGGCCGCAGCCCGGTCATTTCCAAACCAATTCGAGCGTCGGACAGGCCGCGATCGTTCAGGCAGCTGACAAGGGCAGCGGTCTCGTCCTCGTTTACCGTCTCCTCGCGCAGGCGCTGCGCTAGCTGCTCGACGGCCGGCCCGACGTCGTGTGGAGGAAGTACCACGTCGAAACCTGCCTTACCGACAAGATATAGATCGTCGACCCAGATATCGGCCGCATTGACTGCCAACATGGTAGGGACGATGAGCGCCGGGCGCGCATCGACCGGGAGCACCGCGAAGCATTGCAGGGCATTGTGACTCCCACCCCCGGGATGCATCATGTACTCTTTTGTGAGTGAATCCAGCCAACAATAGTAGTCGGTCACGTACGTGACATTTGCCGGCGATGCGGCCACAAGAGCATCAAGCCCACAGTTGCGAAGATATTGAGTGGCGCGCGGTCGGTTGAGCAACATCGGCATGGATCGCAGTTCAAAAAAACCAAGAAATTCGGCCTCTCAAAACAAAGGCGACCGACGGGCAGTATTGTACTCGGCCAACGGTTGCTCGTGCCATACTGCAAGGGTTTTCCGAGTCCATGGCAGATTACCTTATCCCGTGCTCGGTTGTGGTCTACCAGGCCTGACGTCCCCTCGACTGGACCCTCACCCATGGGAACAGCTAATGGACAGAAGAGCTGGTTTGGAAGAGGCCTCGGCAGCAACTGGCCGCGGCGCTCGGACAGGCGGAACTGGAGCCGTCCCGAACCATCCCTCAATCTTCTGGTATCTGCGTCCAGGATCGGCCGATCGCTTCGAGCGTCTTCCCTTTCGTCTCGGGAACAATGCACCAGCCGAAAAACACGGCGAATACGCAGACGACAGCATACAACCAAAAAGTACCCGCGGGACTGCCGTACCGCGTTTCCATCATGTCGATGAGGACCGGGAAGGACTGCGCGCCAGCGTACGCGGCAACCCACAGAGCCAGCGAGGCAATCGCCATCGCTTTGCTGCGGACGCGGGTGGGAAAGATTTCGGACATGATCAGCCATGCCAGCGGGGCGATGCTCAAGTTGTAGGCGCCGATGCCAAAGAAGAGTGATAGCAGAATGGGTAATCCCCTGATGTTCAAATGAAAACACAACCCTAGCGACGCCAATCCGAGCGCCATACCAAGGCAGCCCAGCAGTAGCAGAGGACGCCGGCCCAGTCGTTCGACCAGCCAAAATGCCATGACGGTGCAAAACAGGTTCCAGCCGAGTAAGATGGCAGACTGCAGAATCGCATCCGAGGCAGCTTCGTAGCCAGCCTTTTGAAACACGATCGGTGCATAGAACAAGATGGGGCTGGCTCCCGTAAATTGTTGCAGCATGGCCAGCATGACGGCGCAAAACAGCGCGAGTCGTAGGCCCGACTTAAATAGTTCCGCGAAACTCCCCGCTTCCTTAGCGATCGCCGAGGAGATTTCCTCCAGTTCCCCGCGCGCATTGACCGCACCATCGACGCGGGTAAGGATCGCGAGCGCCTCTTCCGCCCGGCCCTGTTCGACCAGCCATCTCGGGCTTTCAGGTATGAACAGCAAGCCCACGAGCAAGACCAGCACGGGCGGACATTCCGAAGCAAACATCCATCTCCAGCAGACGGTCGGATCGAGCGAACTCAATTCGGGGGTTAAGAGGTAGGCGATCACAGCTGAGCACAATGCACCGATGACGATGGCCAGCTGGTTGACGATAACCAACCGCCCGCGGATGCGAGCAGGTGCGATTTCGGCGATGTACATGGGCGAGACGATGGATGCCACGCCCACGCCCACGCCTCCCACAATGCGAAAGAGATTGAACTCGAACATGTTTCGAGCCAGGGCGGTGCCCACCGCGCTGATCCCGAACAGCAGCGCCATTAGGATCAGGATCTTCTTGCGACCAAAGCGATCGCCAATTCCCAGGGCAACAAGAATCGGACCTAGCATGCAGCCGAGTAACGCGCAGCTGACCGCGAAACCGAGTGCTTCGGCGTCCAGGTCGTACTGTTTCCGCAGGAAGATCGCCGCGCCGGAAACGATCGACAGATCAAAGCCGAACAAAAAGCCACCCACTGCCGCGACCATCGCGACCAGAAACGGATAGACACGGTTCGCTTGGTCGGCGGACCTGATCTCGTTTGTTTCCATTGACACAAATGCCCGCAATGAATTGGCGCCGTTGACCGTCAGTTGGCCGGATGGCCGCATATCGTCGATCGATAACTCCGTCGACAAGTATACTACGGTCTGTCAACAGCAACAGGTGGTTGTCACGCCCCGTCAGTCAACGTCGTGGCCCATTTGCAAACACCAAAAGTTGGTTTACTCGCCGCTGACCGCGCCGGATCAAAAAGCAAGTGGGTGATCGAACTCTACCAGCTACTCTCCGCTACCAATACTCCTCGTCATCCGGGGCAAAACGAACGGCCTTTTTCCAGACCGTGCGGTCTTGTCGGTATGTTTCGTTGTCGAAAAAGGGATAAAGCTTGTTCTTTGGATAAATGTCCACGACATTGAATCCACGGATTCTCAGCGTGTAAGGAGCGCCCTGGATCTCGGTTTTGACGGTCTCGTCGGTCATGGGGAACGCAATCTGGATCTCTTCTCCGGCTTGGACTGAGCCGATATCGAGATACCGTCCATCCCAGCCGCACTCCCGTGGCAGGGCGTCGACGGTGCAGGTGACACTGCTCGGATCTTCCACCCACAAGGGGATACGTACGAGCAGCCGGAGTTGTTTCTTAGGGTGAATGTCGACCCGACCGTCGAACGGGAGGTGGCTGTTGACATCGGCCCATTGCGAAGCCCGGTTCAGGAGGAGATTGACTCGCAGTTCCCCATCTCGGTGCGTGACGATGTGTCGCCAGGCGTGAAACAACCCGCGGTTGCCGTTGCCAGTGCAGCAATGGGAGGAAACAGGCTGAAAAAAGCCGTTCACGGCGATCATGCCACTGAATGTGCCGATCATTTTTTGGGTCACCAGATCGGCGGTTTCATAAGGCTCGTCAATCGGTTCGCTACCGGGCTGCTCATCGGCAACTCGCTGGGCGAACCAGCCGTCGACGACTTGCGCTTCGGCGAGCAGGTTTCTCGTGTAGCGCTCGACGTCCTCCCAGTAATCACCGACGCCGTGGTAGGAAAGCTTGCAGGCGAGCATCACCATATCGCCGATCCCGCAGGGCTCGCAGTTAGCATGGCTGGCGGGAATGCCCTCCGGGAACCATCCCAGGTAGCGGTTACCCGCCTGGCGCCCAAACTCGTAAGCTTTGCGAATTGTCTCGAGCAACGGATCGTCGTCGGTCGCCAAGCCCCATTCCAGCAACCCGTTCAGCGCCATCGTCGTGCCGTGGAAGTGGGTCCCGGGGCCGGACCAATCCCAATCGCCGTTTTCCCTCAGAATCTTGGCGGGTCCCAGCCAATAGCGGGCAAAGCCATCTCCAAACTCCCTCGCGGGGGGATATTTGGTCATTCGGTAGTAGCGTGCCAGCCCCGCCAAGACGGTCGACTGGGACGTCACCGCCGTGCCGCCCGTCGATACCGGCTCGTCCAGCGGCACGTTGCCGTCGTAGAAGTGGCGAGGCAGATACAGGAAGTCATCTTTGCGGATGGCGATGCGAAGAAACCCGTCGATCATCCGCTCAATGCGATTCTGGAGCACCTCGTCGGCCGGATCGCGGGCATACCAGGAGACCAAACAGAGGAGAGTTCGTCCGTTCGGTCCGACATCAAACACTTGCTCGACACCCGGCTCGGTCCAAGGCGACTGGGAATCCTTGGCCCCAATCCACGGCTGACCTTTGACAGGAATGTAGTACAGCCCGTCTTCGCCCAGCATGCGAAACATCGTCTCCATCATTTTCTTGTCAACATGGCTATTGAATTCGCTCCCGGACATGGTGCGGGCGTGCGGTAGTTCTCGCATCCACTTGTGCTGCCCGCCGTTGTAAGCGTGGTAGCTGTGTCTCATGATTACCTTTCCCGACTTGGGATTCCCAATCCACCCGTAGCACTGGTAGTCGGTCCTGGGATCGGCGATGTTCGTTATTCCATGAACTGCCAGCCGGCCTCGCTCGGCCAAGTCGAGCGTATCGGGAATCATGGATTCGTAGTATTCGCCCTGAAACGGCGGATAGTTGACCTCCTCAATGTCATCGCGGACGTACCAGATGCCCGACCCCGTGGGACTCTCCCTGGATCGCAACGGTGCTATCCGCCGAGTCGCCACCTGCTGGTCACCGGGCGTCTCTCCAAACTCCAGGACGAGATTTGGATTCTCGATATAGCCGAGTCCTTTACCGGCCGGCAGCTTGGAAACGAACACGCGGTCGAGAACCAATCGCTTGTCCGCCGCTTGCCACCCGTTGGCTTGGATTGTGATAGGAAATTGACAGCCAGGCCCCTTGGTCCAGGTGCTGAGAATCCATTGGTCACGCGCATCCCCACCGGTGACGCGAATCGGCCGGTAGCCATTTCCATCGTTGTATTCCCAGACGAGCGATCGGCTGGTCTCGAGCCGCATGCGGAGAACTAGCGGTTGATTGATTGGGTACTGCGTCACGTCCGTGGCAATGCCCGCATCGCTGCTGAGCGCACCAGTGGCGTGTCCGCTGTTACTCGTCGTCAGGTTCAATCCTTTGCTGTTCGCAAAGGCGGCGGACGCCCCCTGCAGCGCGAATGCTCGGTGATTCGTGGGCCCCACCGCGCCGGCGGTGGCGCTCAAACCAATGTAGTGAGGGGCGTGTTGAGGAACGAGCACGTGGAATTCAATTTCGTACGTCGCTTCTCCGTTGCCAGGAATCGTAAACCTCGACTCGATGCCGGTGACATTCCACGCGTCGACTCCCGTGAGCACCAGGTGGCCGTCACCATCCAGCGCGACGCTGCCGCCGGTGGCAGTGACGTTCCACTTTTGGGCGTCAGGCGGATCGCCGGCGTTGCCTGAAAAATCGTCCGCGAACACGACCTCTGCGAAACACGGTGACGCGATACAGGGCAAGAAGGCGCAAAGGACGAGCAGGCAACGAGCAGCTTGGCGTAACATCTGGATGCCTCAGGACCCGCCCTGAAATTTCCATGTGGATTGAGCCTGAAACCGATCCAGGCTCGCCGTGACGCGATTGTAACAGGTTGCGCTCGCTCGCGGTAGCGAGCGTGGATTATTCAAACGGGCAGCCCAACACGTTAGTTTTGAAGTTGTCGTGACGAGTTAAATCCGTAGTTGTTGGAATTCGAGAATGGTTAACTCGATGAAATCAATTAATGTCATCCAGGGTATCCTCTCAACCGCAAGCGGCAGCAGATTGCGCTGCAATCCGGATGGATTGTGCG
>Ga0310121_10000682_pt1 | contig 36453 bp, 28 predicted proteins | sample CB27_Tmax_986_MG_FD_203504 | JGI IMG/M metagenome (GOLD analysis project Ga0310121, IMG submission 203504) | Marine microbial communities from Western Arctic Ocean, Canada - CB27_Tmax_986 | ecosystem: Environmental > Aquatic > Marine > Oceanic | place: Canada: Western Arctic Ocean | collected...
CGCAGGGGTGGGGTGAGCGTAGCACAGGACTGGGTAGAACTCCCGTCACAGCTACTACAGAATTGGGTCTGGGAGAGAGGACCACTCGACCTTTTCGCTCGTCATTGGAAAACCAAGAAGCCGCTGCCAGACGCGCTGTTTCAGCGCATGCTGAACGCCCGACAGTTCATGGGAGGCTGGCGGCAGATGAGACAACTCTCGTTGGGGACACTCGATCTCGCCCTGCACACGGAATACGATGCCGAGAGCAACGATGATCCGGTGGGCTGGGTTTCGGATCTTCTGGAGCCATTTGCCTTCAGTCGAAGTTTCGCGGAAGCCCATCCCCTTCCGTTTTTCCTCCACATCTTCTCGGGAGGGTACGCCGCCTCGTACTACTCCTATCTGTGGTCAGAGGTACTGGAGGCCGACATGTTCACACGGTTTCGTGACGCAGGCGTGTTCGACGCCGATACTGGACGGGAATACCTAGAAACCATCCTCTCGGCCGGAGACCGGGCCGACCCCCAGATTCTCTTTAAGACATTCATGGGTCGTGACCCCGACCCCGACGCACTCATTACTCGGAACCTCGGAGGCAACGAGTGAGCCCCGGCTACGGCCCTTAGGGAAGGAGTCTGGTAGGCAACGGAGTCGGCTGCATCAGTTTGAAGATCGGAAAGACCGGCGCCTCCGCCCCACCCGATTTGAACTCTTCTACTTCGTTCTTAGGCAGCCAAGCATCCATCCGATTCCAATACACTACCCCATCACGCGTTTCTGCCTCCAGTAGATGTGCCGCAACCCGTCCCTGCATCTGGCCCGTGCGAACCACGTAAGTGCCCTCCGGAAGCAACATCTCTCTAGTAAGCGTCTCGGCGACGTCAATCTTCGTAGCTGCCTCATGGTTGTAGATGGATTCGTAGACAATGTTACCAATCGTGTACGCGTCCACGACTAAGGTGATCGGTTCTTGGAGCTCTTCCACTTGAATGTGGTGGCGGTGCAGCAACTCGATGGCTTCCTCTGCGTCAGGAGGCAGGAGATACGCCCAAGGTCGTGGCCGGGTGAGTGTGGCAACGGGCCGCTTCATCAGAGAATCGCTCTGGATCTCCACTACCTCACGGTTATTTTCGGGCCCAGTAGCGATCAAATAGGTCACGCGCTCATCCTCGGGAGCGTATGCGACCTCGATCGGGACCTCACCAAACGGTGTGGCGCCCATTTCGACTGTCTCCCGACGGGCGGTCAGAACCGTTTCGAGAAGCAGCGCCGTGTTGTCTCGTGACCACTCGACGACCGCCTCGTAGGCCAAGAATCCTGCCCGGACTCCATCAGCCAACGATTGCCCACTAGGCGACTCGAAGAGAATCCCAACCATGTTTGAGAAACCACCGTAATTCCTGCCGATACGAGGATCGAATCCCCCTACATCCCATCGATTCTCGTTTCCGCGCTGGTAATACCAGGCACGGAATCCCTCGGTGCCCAATTTCTGATCTATGGCCGGAAAGATCAGTTCGTCACAGACTTCCGTGATCCTGGGATCCGGTGCGGGGTGGGAGGGGCATTGATAGTTGAGGTTGTAGGGGAAAGACCCGCCGTTGTGTCCGTCGACGAAGAGGTGAGGGGCCCAGGGAAGCAGGATGTTTTGCGTGTAAGCCTGGATCTCTGGCTGTTCCAGCTTCATATAGTCCCGATTCAGATCAAGTCCCCACAGGTTTCCCCTCGTCGGTTCTGGCTGGGCTGCAAAGCCGTCCGGGTTAATAAAAGGGACGATGAGCACTGTTAGTTCATCGAGTGCCTGGTTCATCGCAGTCCCCTGGGTTGCGAAGTCCCGAAGAAGGATCAGGATCGATTCCCTCATAGTACGCTCATTCCCATGGACTTGCGCAGCCAGTACAAGGATTGGCTTGCCAAGCGCCCATGCCTCCCATGGCTGAGTGATGGAAGGACGAGAGAAAATCGCATAGGGAAGCTGTCTTCCCTGGTGCGTCTCGCCGTAAACTCCGAGACGCATCTCCGTGCTCGAGACCTGAATCTGGCCCAAGTAGGTCATCATGCTTTCGTAAGAGGTGTACTCCGTGAACCCCGACAGCTCCGCGGTGGTCTGGTACTCCTGTTGAGATACGCCGACGCCTGGAAGAAAAAGATGAGAGGCTACGACCCATATTAGACATCGGAAAGCAGTAAACGCCTTGATACGCATCCTCCCCCCTTGTCAGAATCCAGGTTCTTCCTACATATAGTTCTGCTGATGAAAAAGCTGAAGCACGCGAGGATCCCGAGCAAGGGGTCGCTAAGCCGTTTCAATGATCGAACAACGAACCCTCAAGGCCACATCCATCTGGATTCCCCGTAGCCGCCTCCACCTGTTCCCTTCTCCTGTCCCTCCGTTACAATAACCGTCCACAATCTCTTGTCATCGCACACAGCGGGATTTGGCACCCGTATCCCACGGATCGGGAGGGCTCCTTGGCTGTCATACCCCATCTTGAGTTCGAGCGTAACTTGGTGGAGATCAAGGATCAGATCGACCGGCTTCTGGAATTCGCCGATAAAAAGGGGATTGATGTCTCAGATGAACTAGGAGAGTTGCGAGCCAAGTTGGCTCGTTTCCAAGAAGACACCTTCCAAAATCTCTCGGCGTTCCAGCAAGTTCAAGTCGCTCGGCATCCTCGCCGCCCCTACAGTCTCGACTACATAGAGCGTGTATTCACCGACTGGATCGAGCTTCATGGGGATCGATCCTTCCGTGATGACCCCGCCATCGTTGGCGGGTGGGCCCGTCTCGCTGGGAGTCCCATGATGGTCATCGGGCATCAAAAGGGCCGAAACATGAAGGAGAACCTGCATCGGAACTTCGGGATGCCCCACCCCGAGGGTTATCGAAAGGCGCTGCGACTGATGAAGCTCGCGGAGAAGTTCGGGCGCCCGATAGTGACTCTAATCGATACTCCTGGAGCCTATCCAGGAATCGGAGCGGAGCAGCGGGGGCAGGCCCAAGCAATCGCGGCAAACCTCCGCGAGATGGCTCTCCTCCGAGTCCCGTTGATCTCCGTCGTGATCGGCGAGGGAGGATCGGGGGGGGCTCTCGCACTCAGTGTGACCGACCGGATCCTCGTCCTCAAGCATGCTGTCTACTCAGTCATCTCACCTGAGGGCTGTGCGGCCATCCTGTGGCGATCCGCTGAGCACTGCGAACAGGCAGCTGAGGCGCTCAAACTGACCTCGGCGGACCTCCTCCGGCTAGGCATTGCCGATGAGGTTATTCCGGAGCCCCCGGGCGGCGCTCAAGAGGACTGGGATGCCACGGCCGATGCGGTCCAAACAATCCTTTCGCGACATCTCGGCGAGGTGAAATCGATGGATAGCCAGGAGCGCCGTGTGAAGCGGTGGGAGAAGTTTGCGGAAATCGGTTCGTGGCATGACCCCAAGGGCACCTGAGTCTGAACTGGGAGCTTTCTTTGTCCATGAGCACATTCGCTGAGGTAGGGTTCAAGGGAAGTCGGAAGGATTACTTCATTGCGACTGACCTGCCCCTCCGGATTGGGAAGCACGTGATCGTGGAGGCCGATAGGGGAGAGGATCTGGGCAGGATCCTCGCGCTTGGCATAATCGCTGAGCGCAAGTGCTCTGCGTCGGGAGGATGCGACACGCAGGTTCCGGGCAGACGAGTAGTCCGGGTCGCTCAGGAAAAGGAGGTGACCGCCCTCGACAAGCTTAGGGAAAACGAGCATCAAGTTCGGTCCCGTGCCCGTGAGAGCGTCTTGAAGCTGAACCTCAAGATGAAGATCACCGAGGCAGAGTGGCAGTTCGATCGAAAGAAGCTCACGATTTATTTCACTGCTGAGCGCAGGGTTGACTTCCGTGATCTGGTCCGTGACCTTGCTCGTAAATTACGTACTCGTATAGAGTTAAGGCAAATTGGGGTTCGGGATGAGTCAGCCATGCTGGGCGGAGTCGGCCGGTGTGGACGCGAACTTTGTAGCGCAACATGGCTTCCCGAGCTCAAACCCGTTTCCCTTCAACTCGCCAAGGACCAGAGCCTCTCCCTGAACCCGGCGCAAATCTCGGGTTGCTGTGGACGGTTAATGTGCTGTCTGATGTACGAGCATCAGACCTATGTTCAAGCACGAAGGCGATTCCCACGCGAAGGAAAGACCTTGTCCGTGTCGGGAGGCCAAGCGAGAGTCGTCAAGGTGGATATCTGGGGAGAGACAATCACTCTGAGGAACGAGAATGGGGAGCGGCGAATCGTGGCTTTGGAGGACCTGAAAGCTGAGGTTCAGACCGTATCCGAAGGACGAGGCCAGCGGGAGTCGGAGGAAAAAGGTGAACCGCCACTTCTTAGGAGTTGAGGGTTGAGCGAGTCGCCACGTCAGTATCTCACTACCCCTATTTATTACGCGTCAGGGAAGCCCCACATCGGCCATGCGTACACCACCTTCCTAGTGGACACGCTTGCCAGGTACCATCGCCAGTGCGGAGCCCGCGTATTCTTCCTCACGGGCACTGACGAGTATGGACAAAAGATCCAAGAGGAAGCAGCAAAGCGGGGGGTTGAGCCCCAGCAGCTCTGTGATGAGATGGCAACCCGGTTCGCAAGCGCGTGGAAGGAAATGGACATCGAGTATGACCGCTTCATTCGAACGACCGAGAAAGAGCACCGCGGAGTGGTCCGGGCGTTTCTGACACGCCTGAATGCAAAGGGCTTTATCTACGATGCTCTTTACAGCGGTTGGTACTGCATCCACGAGGAACGCTACTGGACCGAAAAAGATCTTACACAGGAAGGAAATTGCCCGGACTGCGGGCGACCGGTACGCCAGATTGAGGAAAAGAACTACTTCTTTCGGATGAGTCTCTTCCAGGAAGACCTCGTGCGCCACATCGAGACGAACCCCCAGTGGATCGTGCCCGTTATCCGACGCAATGAAGTCCTGGGATTCTTACAACAACCACTTGCCGACCTCTCTATCTCCCGACCGCGATCCAGGCTGCAGTGGGGAATCCCACTGCCTTTCGACGAGGAGCACGTGACCTACGTCTGGGTCGACGCCCTCATCAATTACCTCACCGCCTCTAACGCAATCAATCCCGAAGAGCCAGCAGACGCCCAGGGCTTCGAAAACGTCACTGGATCCTGGTGGCCAGCCGACCTCCACATCGTTGGGAAGGACATTCTTACACCCCATGCAGTTTACTGGCCCACGCTTCTGATGGCCGCCGGCCTCCCGCTTCCCAGGAAACTCCTCGTGCACGGCTGGTGGCTTGCCGGAAAGGCCAAGATGTCCAAGTCCCTCGGCAATGTTGTGGATCCCCTCGACCTCAGGGATGAATTCGGCACGGACGCGGTGCGCTGGTATCTGATGCGCGAGATGCCCACAGGGGCTGACGCCTCATATACGAAGGCTAGGTTCCTCGCCCGGTATGGAGAGCTAGCCAACATTCTCGGAAACCTAGCGAGTCGAGTCACTTCGATGGTGATGCACTACAGGGGTGGGGCCCTCGCTGAAGCCAAGGGGGCAGGCCTGAACGACTCAATCCGGGATACACTCCAGTCATTCCACGCAGCTATGGACATGATGAAAATCCACGATGCACTCGAATGTGCGATGGGCCTGGCTAGGACCGCGAACGGGTATATCGAGGCTCAGGAGCCCTGGAAGCTCGCAAAGGATCCGGCTCGCCGAGACGAACTGGACGAGGTGCTTGCATCCCTCATCCGTTCCCTCGTCGTGCTCTCAGCCCTACTCCTGCCAGTCATGCCGAAGAAGATGGATGAGCTTGCGGCGGGCCTCGGCCTTCCCGCGGCACCCTCGTTGAAAGAAGCTGTGAACATTTCCCCCGCAGGATTGAGCATCAAGGGAATGACCCCCCTCTTCCCGAAGCCAGAAAGCCCGGCAGATTGAGGACAACTCTGATAAATCAGTGGGCAGAGTTATGTTGACACTTTGTCCTGTCCCAACGTAGCTTGGGACCCTTCCAACAAGGCAAGAGTGCTTGCAGTACTTTAGGGATAGGGATCGGTGGTAGTCGGGTGGGGTTGGGGATCAGGACTCGTCACCAGAGAAGTTTAATGCGTCGAAAGAAGTGGACCCTTCTCCTCGTCTCCGAGGACGGACACGATCTCCTTCAGCGCACGTTCCAAATCCGAACTCTCCGCTACGCTATTGGTGCGGGAGGACTCGTCTGCCTGGGACTTCTCGTGGCCACCAGCTTCTTCGGATTTTTCAGTGGACAGACACTCCGTAGCACCCAATTGGAGCACCAGAACGAAGTCCTGACAGACGAGTTGGCCACAATCCAGGCTCAGGTAGCCCGACTCGAGACAGATCTCGGCTTCTTAGCTGACAAAGATGCGGAACTGAGAGTGTTGGCGGGACTCGACCACATTGATGAGGAGGTTCTCCAAGTCGGTGTCGGAGGCCCCGGTTGGCCGACACTGGAAGACAATCCGCTCTTTACGACCGATGAAGCTGTAGCAGAGAAGATGTTCGCGGTAACCTACGACCTGAACGCGCTCGAGCGTCGCTCTCGACTTCTGCGGTCGAGCATGCTCGAGGCATCCGACTCCCTGTCTGCACACCGTGAGCTGCTTGAATCCATACCGTCCATCTTGCCCACGAATGGGCGTCTGACTTCGGGATTTTCGCATGCCCGACTTCACCCCATCCATAATCGAAAGCTCCCTCATGAGGGTGTCGACCTCTCCGCGCTTCGAGGCGCTCCGATCCTGGCAGCGGCAAACGGCCATGTGACGATGGCGGGCCGAAGAGCGGGATATGGCCTGGTTGTTGAACTGGATCACGGATATGGATACTCGACCCTTTACGGGCATGCCTCCCAGGTCCTGGTGAGACCAGGGCAGCGAGTCCAGCGAGGGGATGTGATCGCTCAGGTCGGCAATACTGGAATCGCCACTTTTCCTCACCTACATTATGAGGTCCGTGTAGGGGACCGACCGGTCAACCCGATGAACTATGTGATATCGGGAGCTATACCCTAGGAAATCCCTGCATAGCAGGTCTCGGTATCTCTGCCCATCCCTTTGATGCTCGCACAAAGCCTATCGACAGCGATTCCTGAGTTCCAAGCATCTGAGACGCTGGCTGTCCCCGGAGGACCGCAGGTGGTCGCTAGCCGAAAGAATCGGCGCGTGCACCGACGTCCACCCAACACCACAGGCACTCGTGTGCCAGGCGTGGCGCCCAATTGCCGGCCTAGAGCCGGCCATCCGGGGCCTGCAGTTGCCGGCGCCGCTGCCTCTGACATCCCCTTGCTCATGATCATGCTTCCGGACCCGAAGCATGATGAGGCCCTGACCGGTCAGCTTGATAGGATTATGCAACTCATAATACCTTGTCCTGACCGTGGTTTAACAGAAATCTCAGGAGTTAAACAATGAAGCGAACAACAATCTCAAGCTTCGCCGTGTTATCCTTAGCTTTAGGGGGCTGTGGGCCCGTCGAGCTGATTTTGACAACGGACATTGATGTGCTTGATCCGGAAACGGGAGCGATGGTCAGCCGGCCGGCGGAAGAGATTGAGCTTCAGCTTCTTCCTTTCGACCGTGACCAGATTTTTGCCTCCCTTTCGGCAGATGCAGCCTCCCCGGAGCCTCAGCTTCCTCCTGAGTTGCAGGTCGCTCGGGATTCTATTGCTCAAGCCCAGCAGCAATGGAGAGAGTCTGAGAGCCGGTGGCTGGCCCTGAGAGAACGGTTAGAACAGATTAGTGGAGAACTTGAGCAGTACAACCCCGCCGAGGCCCAGTATCGCTTGTTGTTCAACGATTTCAATGACATAGAATCCGAGTACTTGGCCTCCGAATCCAGTAAGGATGAGGCCTTCGCACGCTTCGATCGTCTTCAGCAGGAGACTTTCTCCGAACTAGGGGAATTCCGCGCACTTCTCACCGCGTGGGAGGAGCAGGCTTTCGCTCCGTACGGAGAAGTCGTCGGAGCGATATTACAAACTTCCGGAAGGGAGATCCTCGCCGATACAACCGACGCGACGGGGAGGGCCGGGTTCGAGGCGGCTCCAGGGGAATGGTGGATCTACGGTCGCTATCCACTGGCCACCGAAGAGCTCTACTGGAATATTCCGATTACCCTGGAACGAGGAGATCCTGTCGAGCTGCCACTGAGCCGTAGTAATGCGGAGGTCCGCGACATCCTCTAACGCAGCCCATCAGATCGATGAGCCACGCCCTGAGGACCCTCGCGCTCCTTGGGGCGTTTTTTCTCTTCCCGAAGGGCCCCAACAATCCAAACCAGAGCTCTTTCACGGTCAGAACAGGAGCTCCGACACTAGGAGAGTGTCATGCCCGAACGGGAAAACCCGCTTGCTTCCCCACAACTCTCCATCGACTCCGGGGGAATCGCTCGCTTGGTCTTCGACGCTCCAGGTCAGTCTGCGAACATCCTCACCGAACAGGTCATGGCCCGCCTGGCAGGGGTCCTTTTGGAAATCCAGACCGCATACGCATCCAACGATATACAGGGTGTCCTGATCAGTAGCGGTAAACCCTCGTCATTCATCGTAGGCGCAGACATTGACGAGATCGCAGGGATCGACGACCCGAACGCTGGGGCTGAGGCAGCTCGAACCGGCCAGGCAATCTACCTGGAACTCGAACGACTTCCGGTTCCTACTGTGGTGGCTATACACGGACCCTGCCTGGGCGGCGGAACCGAATTAGCTCTGTCGTGCCATTATCGGCTCGCTTCGGATGCCCCCGAGACCAGGATCGGGCTCCCCGAGGTCCAACTCGGGATCCTTCCGGCTTGGGGGGGGACCACCCGGCTTCCCCGCCTCATCGGGCTCCGACACGCACTCGATCTGCTACTGACGGGGAAACCTATAAGTGGTCGGAGAGCCAAGGGCTTGGGACTTGTCGATGATGTATTCCCGCACGATCTGTTCCTCGAGTTAGCCGAAGCCTTTCTCCGCGACAGAGTCCGAGATGGCCGGCCAGCCGACCGACCCCGACGAGGGGTGGGCACCCGGCTTCTGGAAGACACGGCTCCTGGAAGGAGACTCCTCATTACAATGGCCCGACGAAGGGTCCTCCAGGAGACCGGTGGACATTACCCGGCACCACTACGAATCCTAGATGTCCTGAGGTTCTCTATAGGCCGACAGCTCGACAGGGCTTTGGAAGCCGAGGCGCTTATTGCAGGCGAACTCATTGCTTCGCGCATCTCCAAGAACTTGGTTCAGGTTTTCAAACTGAGGGAAAGGGCACGAAAGGGGGTGAGAGTGGAAACTGCCGTGCCGACAGAGATCCACCAGCTCGCCGTGGCAGGTGCTGGAACCATGGGCGGTGGCATTGCTCAACTGGCCGCGTTCCACGGTATCCGGGTCCGGATCAAGGATGTTAGCCAGGAGGCGGTATCACTGGCACTCAAGCACGCGGCAGAACTCTTCGACTCCAGTGTGAAGAAACGTTATCGCTCAAGGGAAGAGGCCGACCAGGCGATGGATCTAATCTCGGGAGGATTGGACTACGCGGGATTCAGGCCAGCCGGTCTGGTTGTCGAGGCGGTGGTCGAAAAAATAGAGGTGAAGCGAACAGTTCTAAGAGAGATCGAATCAAGGACGGCTGAATCATCTGTCATCGCTACAAATACGTCGAGCCTATCGGTGGATGCATTGGCAGAGGCCCTGACATCACCCGGTCGATTCCTCGGGATGCACTTCTTCAACCCGGTCCAGAAGATGCCACTCATCGAGATCGTGCGTGGAGAGCTCACCGAAGACAGTGCGGTCGCCACCACATACGCCCTCGCAGTGCGAATGGGGAAAGTGCCAGTCGTGGTTCGAGATGGACCGGGCTTCCTAGTGAATCGAATTCTTGGCCCTTATCTGAATGAGGCGGGGCATCTGTTTGGGGACGGGGCGACGATCGATGCCATCGACGGGGCCGCAATATCTTTTGGGATGCCTATGGGTCCACTGCGACTCATCGATGAGGTGGGTATCGACATCGTGCGACATGCTGGAGATACCTTTCACAAGGCCTTCGGAGAGAGACTCGCCCCGGCGCCCGCCTTGGTGACAATCGGGGACTCGGGGCGACTGGGGAAGAAAGGGGGCAACGGCTTCTACACGTACAAGAATGGTCACGAATCCGGAGCGGATCCAACGGCATACGATCTCTTGAGATCAGGTGATGTCTCACCCGAGTTGCGGCCGACACCTGATACCATTCGAGACCGACTCCTACTCTCCATGATCAATGAGGGAGCCCGAGTACTGTCCGATGGAATAGCTTCCTCGGCGGGCGACCTGGATCTGGCCATGATCATGGGCACAGGATTTCCGGCGTTTCGTGGCGGGCTAATGAAATTCGCCGATGAAATCCATCCACGAGCGCTCATCCTGCGTCTGGAACATTACGAGGGTACCCTGGGAGAACGATTCTCCCCGGCCCCCCTCCTTCGACAACTGGCACGTGACGACCGAGGGTTCTATGAAGCCTACCCAGGACATACACATCTACTACCACCGGCCTCCCGACCGCACGGATCGCTTCATCCAACGGCTGATCCACGATGATCCCTGGGTAAAGATCACATTCGCACAGGGACTTACGCTTGCACGGCCCTTAGAGATAGGAGGAGAGGTCGCCCTCGAGGAAGGTGCAGATGCGGTCTGGTTCACCTTTCCCGGTGAGTGGCACGACATCGGACGCTTCCACCTGGCGGATGGGACACTCACGGGGATCTACGCCAACATCTTGATCCCATGTACCTTCGAGCCGGGGGGAGTGTGGCACACTACGGATCTGTTCCTTGATCTCTGGATCCCAACACTTGGAGGTCGATGGGACCCAGATGAACGCATAATCCCAGACGTTCTGGATTCCAACGAGCTAGAGAAGGCACGGGCTGCAGGATGGATCCCGCATGCGACAGCCCAGAGAGCTCATGCAGAGGTGGAGAGACTACTAAGCGCGGCGCGTCACGGCACCTGGCCCCCACCGTCGGTGAGGGAGTGGACGCGGGAGCGAGTTCTACGAGTCCACGATCTGCATTGAACTGAAACGGTCGAGATCTATGTGGATCCGCTTCAGAACCGATCGCTTTTTATCGCATAAGAGGTCCGACAGCTGCTCGTATCCGGTGATAAGAGCCTTCGGCACCTCGATCTCCTCGTAGTGATACGACCCCTCATCCACGAATAGCAGTCGGATCATGACGTCTACCGCTCTGGTTCACCCACCCGCACCTGAGTTCGTCGCATCACGCTCCTCAACCGCCGCAAGCGCTTCTTCGAGAATCGGGCGAAGATTCGTCCCCCAGTTGTCGATCCAAGTCGCCCGACCATCTCCCGCATCCAACATCACCGTCGGGGTCGATTGGACTCCCAACTGCATTGCCATGACCTGATTCGCGGACACCACCTCAGCGTGTCTGTCACTCCGGAGACAGGACCGGAAGGTGGCACGAACAAGCCCAAGGTCCCCGGCGTACCCGACCAAATCTCCTACGGGATCCGCCTTGAGCGACCATGAGAGTTGGTCCTGGAACAGTCGATCGTGATACTCCCAGTACCTATCCTGATCGCCCGCGCAACGCGCTGCTCGGGCAGCTAAAAAGGCGTTAGGATGGGCAGCCTCAAGAGGGAAGTCATAGAACACGAACTTCACCCGGCCGGGCTGAATGTAAGAGACGTCCAAAATGGGCTTGGCTTGACGGAAGAAGTTCTGGCATGCGGGGCACTGATAATCTCCAAACTCCATGATCGTCACCTGGGCATCCGGGTTCCCCGAAGACACCCCCTGCGCCATCTCAAGCAATTCCTCGGTGGTATCAAACTCAACCTCGATCGAGCTTCGCACCGTATCATCGAACACGGACGACACGAGATTCCATCCGACGACTCCGGTCGCCAGCACTGCCGCTCCACCGAGAATCCATCCCAAGCGGCTCGATGACCCTTCGTTTCGCGTTTCTCTCCGCTGATCCCTTCTCTTCTCCGCTCGACTAGCCACTCGTGATTCTCCCTGGTTGATCGTTCACTCAGCCACAGCGCGCCGCCTCGCCGCCCTGTCCTAACCATCCACATCCCCCGAAAGATCCGGGATCAGCTCAGGATAGCTGCCAGCGCACAGTCCGTTTCTTCGAAACTCTCGAGAACTATATCGGCGTCGGTCTCGCAGAGTGCATCGAAACCAAACCGTCCGGTGGCCACCGCTACCGTACGCGTTCCATGGGTGCGACCGCAATCCACATCCCGTGGGGTATCGCCTACGACGACCACCTCGTCGGACGAGAACCGAACTCCCCAATGCTCCTCAGCGCGTCGGATCGCAATGGACGGCAACTCGTTTCGATCCTCATGGTCCGAACCGAATGCGCCAATCGACAACCAGGGAGCCAAACCTGCTGATTCAAGCTTCAGTCGTGCTCCCTCGACCACGTTACCAGTCAAAAGCCCTAGCCCCACTGTTTGTGTCGCTTCCAGCTGAAGCAGGAGTTCCTTCACTCCCGGTAGCGGCCACGTCGGACATGAGGGTAGACGAGTTTTCATTTCTGAGAGGTACCGTTCCCACACTTCAGGAAGACCTCCGTCGATTTGTCCCTGTTCAATACCGGCCTCTGCGAGCAGTTCCCGAGCAATCTGAGGATCAGTTTTCCCCGAGAACTCCCACTCCTGGATCGGACCGGCGGTTCCGAACACATCGACGAGGGCGACCGAGAATGCCTTCTTCGCCGGCCCCCCAGACAAGACCGTTCCATCGATATCGAAGAGAGCAAGCTGCCTCACCCATTGCCCTCCCCTTCGGAGGTTACGCCGATCTCTTCTCCTGATCTTACATCATCCCCAACCATATCTACGCCGTTCTCCTCGGGAACAATTGGTGCCACATCCATAATCTCATCGTCGTCGTCCAAGCTGACGAGGCGCACACCCTGAGTCGCGCGTCCGATGATTCGTATCTCGTCTGCCCTCTGCCGGTTCACCACCCCTCCACGGGTGATGAGTACCAGTTCTTCGCCCGACACGACGGACTTGATCGAGACCACTTTCCCCGTCCGATCGGAAAGTTTCATGTTGATCACACCCTTTCCAGCGCGCTTCTGAAGTCGGTAAGCATCGACCTCCGTCCGTTTGCCCATACCCCCTTCCGTAACCACGAGCAGGCTGGAGTCGGGCCGCACCACAACCATCCCCACTACCAAATCTCCTTCGCGAAGCGAGATGCCCCTCACGCCTGCGGCAGCTCTCCCGATAACACGGCAGCCGGACTCGCTGAATCGGATGGCCATCCCCTCTCGCGTGGCCAGAATGACTTCATCATCACCGCCCGTGACCTGAACGTCGATCAGCTCATCCTCATCGCGGATATTGATCGCATTCAGACCCACGCGCCGTACGTTTCCATAGGCTGACAACGCGGTTTTCTTCACCACTCCCTTTTTAGTACAGAACAGCAGAAACCGATCATCGGCGAACTCACGCACCGGCACGATGGACGCAATCTTTGACTCTGAATCGATATTCAGCAGGTTCACAATCGGCTTTCCACGGGATTGTCGGCTCCCTTGGGGAATCTGCCAGACCTTGAGCCAGTGGCACTGGCCATCTCGGGTGAAGATCATGAGAACATCGTGCGTCAAGGCTACGAACAGGTGCTGGACCCAGTCTTTCTCCTTGGTCCCCATCCCTTGCAGGCCCCGCCCACCGCGTCGCTGAGACCGATACGTATCACGGGGGATCCGCTTCACGTATCCCTGATGGCTCACAGTGAGGACCACTTCCTCGTCCGCAATGAGGTCCTCTATCTCAAGATCCGAATGCTCCCCTAGGATCTTGGTGCGACGATCATCGCCGTACTTTTCCGCAAGCCCCTCCAACTGATCCGTGATCATCTTCATGCGCAGATCCCGACTCCCCAATAGCTCCTCAAGCTCAGCAATTCGGTCGCGAATCTGGCTCAATTCTTCATCAAGCTTCGCCATCTCAAGGCCAGTGAGACGGGCTAGACGCATGTTCAGGATCGCTTCGGCCTGAACCTCGGTGAGATCGAATGACTCCTGCAAGCTGACCGAGGCCATAGGACTGTCATCCGACCCACGGATGATCTTTATGACCTCATCAATATTGTTGACCGCAACCTTGAGGCCCTCCAGGATGTGTTCCCGTTCTTGGGCTTTCCTCAAGTCAAACTGGCTGCGCTTCACCACAATGTCATGCCTGTGGTCAATGAAATGGAGCAGCAGCTCTCTGAGCGTCATGACGCGCGGAACGCCATCAACCAGCGCCAAGAGGATCGTCCCGAAGGTGGACTGCATCTGCGTATGCTTGTAAAGCTGATTCAGGACGATCTGGGGGATCGCATCCCGCTTCAACTCTACGACGATCCGCATGCCATCTCGATCTGATTCATCTCGAAGCACCGAAATTTCCGTGACTCTCTTTTCCCGCACGAGGCCGGCAATTTGTTCGATGAGTCGAGTCTTGTTCACCATGAACGGGATTTCACGGATCACGATCCGCTCACTACCGGACTGCATCTCCTCAATCTCGGCCTTGGCCCTCATCACCACGCGACCACGGCCGGTCCGGTACGCATCCTGAATCCCATCCGTACCGCAAATGAAGCCTCCGGTTGGAAAATCAGGACCCTGGATCAGACTCTCCAGCTCCTCCTGTGGAAGATCCGGGTCACGAATCAAAGCGGAGACAGCAGCCGTTACTTCTCGCAGGTTATGCGGAGGAATATTCGTGGCCATCCCCACCGCAATTCCAGATGAGCCATTAACGAGCAGGTTCGGGAACTTGGCTGGGAGCACCGTGGGCTCATTGATGCGTCCGTCAAAATTCGGCGAAAAGGCCACGGTCTCCTTCTCAATATCCTCAAGCATTTCGACCGCGATTGCCGTCATCCGGGCCTCAGTGTACCGGTACGCTGCCGCAGAGTCGCCATCCACTGACCCGAAGTTTCCCTGCCCGTCGACGAGGGGGTAACGGAGCGAGAAGTCCTGTGCCATCCGGACCATGGAGTCGTAAATGGCCGCGTCGCCGTGCGGATGGTACTTCCCTAGGACGTCCCCTACGACGGTAGCACTCTTCTTATAGGCTCGCCCCGCCGCAAGGCCTAAGTCATTCATGGAATATAAGATACGACGATGAACTGGCTTCAGTCCGTCCCTGACGTCTGGAAGTGCCCGCTGGACAATGACGCTCATGGAATAGTCGATGAACGACTCCCTCATCTCGTCTTCCAGAAGTCGGGACAGAACCTGCTGTCCGTTATTTTCTTCCATGGATTAACCTGTAAAAGGGGTGAAGACCCAAGCTCGCTTCAATTACCAAAGGAGGGCTCGGCCATCCGAGTCTGCGGCGGAAGAAGTGGCGGGTGCCCAGAGCCATATCCCGGTAATCCGTTAACTCTGGAAACAGGCCTTCCCGGATGCCCGTATTGGCCCCTTCTCGACGCATGTCACGAACGTCCTATCAACCCCTGTAAAATAGCGACAAACCAGGGTCTACGCTATCTGCAGTCTGCCAATCCACGTGGCTGGTTTGACCGATTTTGTAGGGTCCTGTCACAGCGCTCATCGGCCTAGCCATCGCGTGCTCCTGGCACAATGGTCTAGGCTAGGTAGGAAGTACTGGATCGGCCAGAAAGCTCCCAGAACTATAGCATTAGTTTTGCTAATGTATACAAGATTTGACATTACAATAATTTATCGTAACTTGGTCCGCCATGTCTCTTGCTACGATCAGGATCTTCTGCGATGTCGCTCAAGAAGGGAATTTCTCCCGGGGCGCTGAAAGAAATGGGATTACCCAATCAGCAGCATCTCAGCGGATTCGGAGTCTCGAAGAAGAACTTGGAGTTGAACTCATCGATCGTTCGACACGACCGTGCGGCCTTACGGCATGGGGAAAGGTCTACTACGAAGGTTGCCGACAGATTCTTGAGCGGTACGAAAAGCTCGAGAGACAGGTTGCTGGCGCTCCTCTCCGCGGACGGGTGAACATCGCGTCTATCTATTCGGCTGACGTTCCACATCTGAAGGAGATCAGTGAGGCGTTCGAGGAAGAGCATCCTAAGGTCCGGATACAGATTCACTACCTCCAACCCCAAGTCGTCCACGACTGGGTCCAGAGCGAGAAGTGCGATCTGGGAATTCTATCGTTTCCCGACCGCTGGCCAAATCTGGCGGCGATTCCGTTACGGGACGAGAAGATGGTAGCGGTCTTCAGGGTGGGACATCGGCTTTCCACACGCAGCAAGATCGGGCCGACAGACCTCGAAAGAGAACGATTGATCGGTTTCGACGCGAACTTGATGATTTCTCGTGAAATCCGTTCCTATTTACGGCGCCATGGTGTGCAGCCAAATGTGGAGAGCTCCTTCGACAATATCGACTCAATCAAGGCGGCAGTGGCAGAGACCGACGGAGTAGGCGTCCTCCCACAGAGGACCGTAAGAGTCGAAGTTGCTCGGGGAGTTCTCAAAATCGCAGACCTTCGTCCTACGCTTTTCCGACCGGTTGCCCTCGTCTATAGGAAGGATCGCGCCCTATCGCCTCTCGGCGATGCGCTGGTTCAGTATCTGCGTGACCACGATTCTCCTGCTCCCGTCCGGAAGAACGGGACACCGGTTGCCGGGAGATAGGCATGGCCCGATCTGGGTTTCCGGAGCCTCAGGGTCTGTACGATCCAAGGAACGAGAAGGATAGCTGTGGCATCGCTATCATTGCGCACGTGGGAGGGGAGCGATCGCATTCGATCGTCTCCGATGGACTCACAGCGTTGATCCGCATGTCACACCGCGTGGCTTCCGGGCCGGAGGAAAACACGGGCGACGGAGCTGGCATTCTTCTCGGTATTCCACACGAATTCTTCGGTCAGATCGCGAAAGAGGCGCTCGGCCTCGAACTTCCCGAACCAGGGCAATATGGGGTTGGCATGATGTTCCTCCCGCGCGATCGCTCTGACCGGGCAAGATGCAAGGCGATTATCGAGAAGTTCATCGCCGCGCAGGGACAACATTTCCTCGGATGGCGTCGCTTGCCTACCGACAACCAATCGCTTGGTAGCGGAGCGTGCGAAGGCGAGCCCACCGTACAACAGGTGTTCATCAAGGCAGGCCAGGACCTGTCCCCTGCCGCATTTGAACGCCAGTTGTTCCTCATTCGGAAGCAGGCCTATCACAAGATCCGAAGCCTCAATCTGGACCAGGCGGACCTCTATTCAGCATGCAGTTTCTCATCGAAGGTGATCGTCTACAAAGGACAGTTGACTCCAGAGCAACTTCCAGCGTACTACTCTGATCTTCGAGACCCCAGGCTAGTCAGCCACCTGGCGCTGGTGCACGGACGGTTTAGCACCAACACATTCCCCAGCTGGTCTCGTGCCCAACCGATGCGTTTTCTCTGTCACAATGGAGAGATCAACACACTGCAGGGAAATGTGAACTGGATGCGGGCACGCCAGGGGCTACTGGGGAGCGACCTCTACGGTAAGGACTTCGACAAACTCTTCCCGGTAGTCGATCCGGAAACCTCTGATTCGGGGATTCTGGACAACGCACTTGAACTATTGGCCTCATCCGGGCGGAGCCTGCCCGAGGCCGTCATGATGCTGATCCCAGAGGCGTGGGAGAACCATGAATTGATGCCTCCCTCTCGCCGGGCCATGTACCAGTACAATGCGTCACTGATGGAGCCTTGGGATGGGCCAGCTGCGGTCTTGTTTACAGATGGCCGTTGGGCTGGAGCTGTGCTTGATCGCAATGGCCTCCGACCTTGTCGATACTGGGTAACCCACGATGATCGGGTCGTCCTTTCCAGCGAGGTCGGCGTGCTCGACGTCCCACCCGAGGCAATCAAGTCCAAGGGGCGACTTCAGCCTGGACGCATGTTTCTCATAGACTTCCAAGAAGGCCGAATCGTGGAGGATGAGGAGATCAAGGACCGGGCAGCGCGGGCCCATCCCTACGCGGACTGGCTCAAGCGCCGCAAGCTGGACCTCCTCGATCTGCCGAAGAAAGCACCCCCGCGGCCCGACCCCAAATCGCGACTATCGAAACTTAGGATGTTCGGCTACACCGCTGAACACCTGCGCTTCATTCTCCAGCCGATGGTAGACAACGGGAAGGATCCGCTTGGATCGATGGGGAACGATGAGCCTTTGGCGGTCCTGTCGGACCGGCCCCGCCTCCTCTACGACTATTTTAAACAGTTGTTCGCGCAGGTTACGAATCCTCCGATCGACTCGACACGAGAATCAGCAGTCATGGCCCTCAGCCTCCCGGTGGGTCCCGAGGGAAACCTCCTCGAGACGACGGAGAATCAGGCTGAGCGCCTTTGGCTCCCTCATCCGATGCTGACTGACGAGGAGATGGCGTCGCTCATTCACCTAGATCATGGTGACTGGCGATCCGCGGTGATCGATATCACGTACCCGCGCGAAGCGGGACCCGATGGCCTCGAGCGGGCTCTTGAAAGGATCTGCCTAGAGGCTTCGCGTTGGATTCAGGAGAAGGTCCGCCTCCTCGTGCTCTCCGACCGTGGGGCCGGCCGGGACCGGGTTCCCTTGAGCGCATTGCTCGCAGTGGGTGCGGTGCACCACCACCTCGTCCGGACTTCTGAGCGCACGATGGTCAGCCTGCTTCTCGAGACAGGCGAACCTCGGTCCGTCCATCATTTCTGCACGCTCTTGGGATACGGGGCAGATGGAATCAACCCATATATGGCCTATGAGGCACTCCAGGAAATGGCCGACCAGGGGCTTCTGGATGGGGAGTGGACGCGGGAGGAGCGAGTCGCCCGGTACCTAGAGGCGCTTGGCGCTGGGATCCTCAAGGTCATGGCGAAAATGGGGATTTCCGCGCTGACCAGCTATCGGGGTGCGCAAATATTTGAGGCCGTAGGACTAGCACCGGAAGTCATGAACCGCTGCTTCAGGGGCAGTGCGAGCCGCCTAAAGGGAGTAGGGTTCCAGATTCTCGCTGAGGATGCTGTCAGGAGACACGATCTCGCATGGGCTGACAACCCCGAGGTTCGGTCCCCCTCACTTCCCAATCCGGGCGAGTTCCACTGGAGGGCAGAAGGTGAGAGACGCATGTGGAATCCTGATACCGTCGTTGCAGCCCGGCAAACGGCCCTCACCGGTAACCATGACACCTATCGCGAATTCGCTCGTCTGGTGAACGAAGACGCACAAAGCCGGTGCACGATCCGAAGCCTGCTCGATTTCGGGGAAGGCAGCCCCATAGCTGTAGACGAGGTGGAGCCGGCTTCGGAGATCGTAAAGAATTTTACGAGTGGCGCGATGAGTTTTGGCGCTCTGTCAAAGGAGGCCCACGAGACGCTGGCCGTAGCGATGAACCGGATCGGTGCGAAATCAAACAGCGGAGAGGGGGGTGAGGACCCGGAACGCTTTGCTCTATTAAAGAACGGGGACTCCCGAAGATCAGCCATCAAGCAGGTGGCCTCTGGCAGGTTCGGAGTCACGATGGACTACCTGGTCCATGCAGATCAGCTCCAGATCAAAATGGCACAGGGCGCGAAACCGGGGGAGGGTGGTGAACTTCCGGGCCGGAAGGTGTCCGGCGAGATAGCCCGAGTGCGTCACACGACTCCTGGAGTCATGCTGATTTCACCTCCGCCTCACCATGACATCTACTCCATTGAGGACCTGGCGCAGCTCATCTTCGACCTCAAGAATGCAAATCCTGCCGCAGATGTGAGCGTGAAGCTGGTCTCCGCAGTTGGGGTGGGAACGGTCGCGGCAGGGGTTGTGAAGGCGCGATCAGACCACATCCTGATTTCTGGGCACGATGGGGGGACAGGCGCTTCTCCACTCACGAGCATCAAGCACGCCGGGCTCCCGTGGGAACTCGGCATCTCCGAGGTCCACCAGACCTTGGTCCTGAATGGCCTGAGAGATCGAGTACGACTCGAAGTTGATGGTCAGATAAAGACTGGTCGCGATGTAGTCATGGGAGCGCTCCTCGGTGCTGAGGAGTTCGGTTTCTCGACGGCCCCTCTCATCGCGATGGGTTGCATTATGATGCGGAAGTGCCACCTGAATACCTGTCCAGTTGGAGTCACAACTCAGGATCCGGTACTTAGAGCTCGGTTCACCGGAACGCCTGAACATGTGATCAACTATCTCTTCCTAGTAGCAGAAGAAGTCCGCGAGATCTTGGCAAATCTAGGCTTTCGACGCCTACATGATGCTGTCGGTCGGTGTGACCTGCTCGTGCCGAATCAGCTGAAAACCGGCCCATCGGCGACATTAGACTTCAGCGCCCTATTGACTCCGGCGGTCCCGACACACCCCGGGGCCTCTGTGATCAAGAGCCGGGACCAGGCCCATCACCTTGAACACATCCTCGATCAGGAGCTCATCCTCCGGGCGCGTCCAGCGCTTGAGGACCGGGAGTCGGTAACCATTGAAATGCCCATTCGAAACGTGGACCGGACGGTGGGCACACTGCTTAGCAACCATATCGTCCGGAAACACGGCCCAAGGGGACTATCCGACGACACGGTCCGTCTACGATTCACCGGATCGGCAGGCCAGAGTCTCGGGGCGTGGCTTGCCCGTGGCGTAACGTTGGAGTTAGCGGGGGACGCAAACGACTACGTCGGGAAGGGACTGTCCGGAGGCCGCCTGGTAGTCCGCCCACCACCAGAATCGACGTTCGTGGCTGAGGAGAACGTGATTATCGGGAACGTTGCACTCTACGGCGCGACGAGCGGTGAAGCTTTCTTCAGGGGAGTTGCTGGTGAGCGCTTCTGCGTGCGGAATTCAGGAGCCTCCGCTGTAGTCGAAGGTGTGGGCGCGCACGGCTGCGAGTACATGACGGGTGGACGAGCCGTTATTCTAGGACCGACGGGCCGAAACTTCGCGGCTGGAATGAGCGGAGGGATCGCCTACGTCTGGGATCCAATGGGAAAGTTTGCGGTCCGCTGCAACCAGGACCTCGTAGAGCTGGACCGCTTCGCCAGATTCTCACGAAATATGAAGACCTATGAATGGGAGCTAAAGCGTCTAGTCGAGGCCCACGTTCGGTTCACTGGGTCGACCTGTGGCCAAGCAATCCTGAACGAATGGGAGAGTCATCTCGCCGAGTTCGTCAGGGTGATTCCCACGGACTACAAGAAGGTGTTGGAACGGAAGGCGAAGTCCGACAGTGAGCGTTCATCGCCTCGTGCTCGGCGGATCTCCTCCCGGCGCATTCCTGTCACGTGACCAACGGATCACGATCGATGGATAATAACCGAGGCTTTCTGTGGTTCGAACGCGGCGCAACATGTCGTCAATTACCTTCGTATCCTTGCCGAGAAAGCCCGCGTGATCGTGGCAGGGCTCGGATTTCAGTGTATGAATGATATGATCGGCAGCATCAACTCGCTCGAATCAAGGCGACTAGCTTTGGACAAGCGAATTCCGCGCCAATCGCCGATCAGATTACAAGTGCGTGTGCCCGGAGTGACAGCGGCATAATGGGTCAGTCGTGTCCGTCCAGCACGAAGAGCAGGCCGTAAGAATGAGGGCGTTGAGAGGGTAGATCATGGGTAAGTCCACAGGTTTCATGGAATATCCGCGGCGAACGGTACCCTATCGGGATGCGGCCGAGCGTATTGCTGATTTCCACGAAGTTTACACCGAACATGATACCGCACAGCTCAAAATTCAGGGCGCCCGGTGTATGGACTGTGGTGTACCGTTCTGCCAGGCGGAACCAGGTTGTCCCATCGACAACCTGATTCCCGAGTGGAACGACCTTGTATATCGCGACCGATGGAAAGAAGCGCTCGAACGTCTGCAAAAGACGAATAATTTTCCGGAATTCACGGGTCGCACTTGTCCCGCACCTTGCGAGGGTTCCTGCGTCCTCGGAATTAACGAACCGCCGGTCACGATCAAGAACATTGAGAATGCGATCATCGACCGCGGTTTCGCCGAAGGCTGGGTGACATCTGAGCAACCGGGTGAGCGGACAGGTAAGAAGGTTGTGATCGTGGGTTCTGGCCCGGCGGGGTTAACGGCAGCAGATCAACTGAACAAGGTCGGGCATAGTGTGACGGTCTACGAACGTGAGGACCGAATCGGCGGATTGTTGATGTATGGCATTCCAAACATGAAACTGGATAAGCAGATCGTCGACCGGCGTATCAACCTGCTCCGAGACGCCGGCATTAAATTTGTTACCGGCGCAGATGTCGGGCGGACCGTCGGTGTAGAAAAACTCATCGCTGACCATGATGCAATGCTACTGGCCACTGGGGCAACCGTTCCAAGAGATTTGACGATTCCAGGCAGAGAGCTGAGCGGGATTCACTTCGCGATGGATTTTCTGACTGCAACGACCCGGAGTCTGCTGGACAGTAATTTGGAGGATGGCCGGTATATCGATGCGAAAGACAAACGGGTCATTGTGATCGGCGGTGGGGACACCGGTACCGACTGTATCGGTACGGCAATGAGACATGGTTGCACCAGTCTCGTGAATCTCGAACTGCTGCAGGAGCCTCCGGACGAGCGCGCGGCGGACAATCCCTGGCCTGAGTGGCCACTCATTCTGCGTACTGACTACGGCCATGAGGAATGTATCGTGGAATTTGGCAGCGATCCACGAACCTGCAGCGTCGCCACCAAGGAGTTCATCGATGATGGGAATGGAAACGTAAGAGCACTGAAAATTGTCGAAGTTGATTGGACAAATAGCGCCGGACGTTGGAAAATGTCTGAGATCGAAGGTAGCGAAAGGATTCTGGAAGGTGACTTGGTGTTACTAGCGATGGGATTCCTGGGCCCGGAGTCCTACGTCGCACAGGCTTTGAATATCAATTTCGATGCTCGATCAAATTATTCGGCTGAGCACGGTGATTTTCAAACTTCCGTGCCCGGTGTTTTCACGGCCGGCGACTGTCGCCGGGGGCAATCCCTCGTGGTTTGGGGGATCAATGAAGGCCGAGGTGCCGCGCGAGAGATTGATCGCTTCCTGATGGGTTCAATGGAGCCCGAAACGCTAATGCCCGCTCCCCACGGACTCGTCCAGATCTCGCCTAGTTAGGAAAGGGGTTTCCCAAAGCCTCCCGAAGGAAGGGTGCAGTCGCCGCGTCGACCTCCTGCGCAACATCCTCCGGGGTTCCTGCGGCCACAATCCGTCCTCCCTGAAATCCGGCTCCGGGGCCCATTTCAATCACCCAATCCGCACACTTGATCACCTCCAAGTTGTGCTCGATCACGAGAACAGTGTTCCCTGTCTGAATCAGCCGGTCAAGCACGTCCAGGAGCTTCTTCACGTCCTCTCCGGACAGCCCGGTGGTGGGTTCATCCAAAATGTAGAACTTCCTTCCCTTCTTTCCCCTAGCTCCCGCAAGCTCACGGGCAATTTTCAGCCTCTGGGCCTCTCCCCCGGATAGAGTCGTGGCCGCCTGGCCCAACCGGAGATATCCCAAGCCGACCCGCTGCAGATGCCAAAGGGCTTGCCCCAGTCGGCGCTCCCGTGCAAAAAAACGCACGGCCTCATCCACCGTCATCTTCAGTATGTCGGCGATGGTGCACCCCTTCACCTTCACGTCGAGCACTTCGCGCTTGAACCTGCGACCCTGACAAACGTCGCATGGCACATAGACATCCGCCATGAAGACCATCTCCACCTTGACCTGACCAGCTCCCTTGCATGCCTCGCACCTTCCTCCCCGGACGTTGAAGGAGAAATTCCGGGCCTGATACCCTCGCTCTTGTGAAAGTGGTTGGTTCGCGAAGATCCGTCGAGCCTCGTCCCACGCCCTGATGTAAGTAACCGGATTCGAGCGTGGCGTGCGACCAATTGGAGACTGATCGACCAGTACAACAGCCTCCAGGTGCCCCACACCCTCCAGTTCATCGTATCTCCCCACGGCTTCACCGAGGTGCTGCTTCGCAGACGTCTCGTCGCCGTCGAGTTCCTTCTCCAGGGCATGGTAGAGGATGTCGTGCACCAGTGTTGACTTCCCTGATCCGGAAACACCGGTAACGGCAATCAGGGAGCCCAGCGGAAGGTCCAGATCGACTCCGGAAACGTTGTGGAGGGTAGCGTTCTTGATGCGGAGTTGCACATCACGGTTTGTCCGACGCCGCTTGGGTACCGGCACCTCGGATCGCCCTGAGAGGTACCGCCCGGTAGCTGTGTCCGCCTCGGCCAGTGCTTCAGGTGGTCCTTCGAACACCACCTCACCTCCTCTCTCTCCCGATCCAGGACCGAGCTCGACCACGTGATCCGCCCAGCGAATGGCCTGCAGGTCATGCTCCACTACGATGACTGTGTTGCCTAGGTCACGCAGTCGACCGAGGAGCCGGAGGAGTGCATCTGTATCCCTCGGGTGAAGGCCGATCGAAGGCTCGTCTAGAACGTAGATCGTGTTGACCAACTGAGAACCCAGAGAGTTTGCCAGATTGATCCGCTGCGCCTCCCCCCCAGACAAGGTCCGGGTCTGGCGATCCAGAGTCAGATACCCGAGGCCTACATCCACCAGAAACCTTACTCGCGAGCTGACTTCTCGCAGAATGGTCTCGGCAATCTTTCCCTCCGCTTCGGATAGCTCGAGACCCTCCAGCCAGAGAGCGAGATCCTCTAGCGGCATGAGGCACACCTCGGAGATGTTCTTCCGGTTCAACCGAACATTAAGGGCCGCGGATCGAAGCCTCCCACCCCAACACTCGTCACAGATCTGGGGGCTCTGATACTTCCGTAAGAAGACCCGGATGTACTGCTTGTACCGCTTCCTCTCCCTGGATCTGAGAAAGGGGATCACGCCCCGGAAAGCAGGGCCGCCCAACCTACCCTTTCCTGCGGGAGATCCGCAGACCACAGCTTCTCGGAAGTCTGAGGGGAGTTCTAACCACGGAACGCTGCGAGACACTCCTCGGACATCAGCGAAGTGACGGAGCTGTGCACGCTCCCTCTTGTATCGAGGCTTACTCCACGGGTCCACCGCCCCCTCGTCCAGGGAACGTGAAGGCGTCGGTACGATCAACTCCTCATCGTACTCCAGCGTAGCCCCAAAGCCCGTGCACTTTGGACACGATCCATAGGGCGAGTTAAACGAGAACAGCTGCGGCGTCGGCTCGGGGAATTCCACCTCAGGATGCTCAGGACACCTGAACCGCTCTGTGAAGGCAAGCCGATAGGGCGAAACGTTGGGGAGAAGGATCACGACCTCTCCTTCCCCCTCCCCAAACGCAGTCCCCACTGAATCCGCAAGGCGATCCCGGGTCTTCTCGTCAACCTTCAATCGGTCCACCACGACTACGATCTCATCCGCCTGGCTTAGGTCCAAACCCAAGGCTTCGACCTCCTCAGCCCCATCCACACCGAGGTCCACTGGGGCCCCGTCAGCGAGAAGACGTATAAACCCCAAAGATCGGAGGTTCTCGGCCAGAGCACGGTGGGTCGTTTCCCGGCTCCGAGGCAGTGGGAAGGTGACCATCATACGGATCCCCGCCGGCAGAGAAAGGACACGATCGACGACGCTACTCACCGTGTCCGGCTTGACTTGGCGATCGCATTCGGGACAGTGAGTGCGTCCGACCCTCGCAAACATGAGGCGAAGATAGTCGTAGACCTCCGTGGCCGTGCCGACGGTAGAGCGGCTCGTCTTGGTGGGGTTCTTCTGCTCAATCGCCACCGCAGGTGAAATCCCCTCTATGGAGTCGAAGGCCGGCTTCTCCATACGATCGAGGAACTGCTTCGCATAAGTGGACAATGACTCCACATAGCGTCGCTGACCTTCTGCGAACAGCGTGTCCAGAGCAAGGGAAGACTTCCCGGAACCGGACGGCCCAGTGATGACCGTGGTGACCCCCCGAGGGATGTCCAAGTCAAAATTCTTCAGGTTGTGCTGACGAGCGCCTCGGACGCGAATTCGGTCATCCATTCGAGGAAAGCGAGTGGCCGTGATCCTAGGGAGCTTGAGCGATCTCGAGACAACGCAGAGCAAGATGGCAGGTACCCTTCGCTTGGGGCTTGGATCCGATTCGTTTCGTCCATGCTCCGTGCGGCCCTTGATTGTTTGGCGTCACAGATCCACCCTTTCTCATGGCCCCTCCCGGCTCTCAACAGTCCCAGAAGCACAGCAGGAGGGTCGTCCTATGGGCGACTCTTGCCGGCCTTGCCATCGGCTCGTTCGGATGCGCTCGGGTCGCCCCACCACCCATCATGCCTGCACCCGTTCCGGAGACAGGATTTCTAGAGAAAGGGGTCGCTTCATGGTACGGTGTCCCCTTTCATGGAAGGGCGACAGCATCCGGCGAAATCTATGACATGGAGGCCTCTACTGCCGCCCACCGAACTCTCCCTTTCGGCACGGTCCTGCAGGTCGACAACCTCGACAATGCACACACTACAACGGTGCGAGTCAACGACCGCGGACCATTCATAAGAGGACGGAATCTGGATCTCTCACGCCGGGCTGCCAGGGAGCTGGAAATGATAGGACCGGGGACAGCACGAGTCCGCCTGACGATCGTCAGCGCTCCATCTCCCGAGAGCTGTTGGGTGGTTCAGGTGGGAGCGTTCTCGGATGGCGACAACGCCGAGCTCCTGCGTCGTAGCCTTGAGCGCGAGGGCCACGGAGTGCGAATCACCACCAGCCCCAACGGGCTGTACCGGGTCCGAACGGGGCCATTCCAGTCTCGCATAGAGGCCGAGGAGATCATGGCTGAAACGGGGGGCATGCTGCTCGGTTGCGGAGTCTCCGATTCCTAATGCCTCGCAGGAAACCTACCCCTCTCATCCGAGTTGATCTTCCGTAAGCCGTCGCGATAGCAGTTCGCCCGCCACCCCGGGATTCGCTTTCCCTCCCGTTCGGCCCATCACCTGTCCCATGAAGAACCCGAGCAGCGCCTGATTGCCCCCCCTGAACTCCCGCACCTTCCCCGGATGCTCCTCGAGGACCTCTGCGATCAAGGGACCGAGCACCTCTACATCACTCATCTGACCGAGGTCCAATCGATCTACGATATCTCCGGGCTCTCCCCCATCCTGCGCTAGGACCTCGAGGACTTCTCTGCCGGCTCGGCTAGAAATCACGCCCCTGGAGACGAGTTCGACAAGCCTGGCCAACTGTTCCGGGCCGAAGGGGAGATCGTCGAGCGCTCGGCTCCCCTGAACTCGGGGCAGATCGTTAATGATCCAATTCGCTAGCGGAACTGCCATATCGGACACTTCATCGCGAGTGGGATATACATGCACTGCGGCTTCAAGGAAAGTTATGCGAACCGGATCCTTGCCCAAGATTTCCGCATCGACCTGACTGAGTCCGAACCGGGCCCTGATCTCCTCTGCACGAGCACGAACTTTGGGCCCGAGGATTGGCCGCGTCCCGGCCACAGCCGGGTTGGGGAGCTCCGACATGTCTTCGTCAGCTTCAGAGGCCGCCGACTTTGACGTCATTCGTGACCAAGTGTCCCGAAGTGTGACGATCCGATTGAATACCGGACGCTCCAAAAGATCATCAATGGGGTCTCGCCAAAAGTAGCCGACCCTCTCAAACTGGTACCGAGTCCCACGCGGATCCTTGAGCACCGAAGGTTCGACGAGGGCTCCTTCCCTGACCTGGAAGGACTCAGGGTTCAAAAAGTCGGTAAAGTCACCAGTCTCTCCCCGAGCCGCAGCGGCCTCCGGATTGGGCACGCTGAAGAGGCGGTCGTAGAGCCTGATCTCACAGGGCACCGCATGCTCGGCAGACACCCAATGGATCGTCCCCTTAACCTTCCGCCCTCTGCCGACTGTGCCATGCCAGGTCTCGGGATCGTGGCTACATCTGAGCTCGACCACTCGCCCATCGGAATCCTTGATCACCTGCTCACAGCGGATGATGCACCCGTATCGAAGTCGTACCTCTCCACCAGGCACGAGACGCCGGAATCCGGCAGGTGGAGCTTCCGAGAAGTCATCTCGTTCCATGTACAGCTCGCCCGAGAAATGCAGCCCCCGAGAGCCTTCCAGAGGTACGTCATGCGGAAAGTAGGGCGCGTCTAGCTCCTCTACTTTTCCGGCCGGCCAGTCTGTCAGTATCACCTTCAAGGGATCAAGGACCGCAAACACCCTCGGAGCCTTCTGGTTTAGTTCATCCCTGATCGCATAGTCGAATCTCCCAATGTCGATTCTGGCATCCGTCCTCGCTACTCCCACCATGTCCCAGAAGCCAAGCACCGCCTCCGGAGGCACACCCCGCCTCCGCAACGCCGCAAGGGTCGGCATCCTGGGATCGTCCCATCCCTCGACATAACCCTCATCAACAAGCCGGAGCAGCTTCCGTTTACTTGTGACGGTGTAATCCAAGAGCCCTTTGCCGAACTCGTACTGGTGGGGGTGGGGCTCCCCAATGTCTACCTCATCCAGAATCCAGTCGTAGAGCTCTCGGTTGTTGGCGAACTCCAGTGTGCAGAGCGAATGGGTTACCCGCTCAATCGCATCCTCTAGACAATGCGCGTAGTCATAGAGAGGATAGATGCACCACTTGTCTCCAGTTCGGTGGTGGCGGGCGTGGCGGATCCTGTAGAGGATGGGATCTCGCATCAACATGTTCGGTGATGCCAGGTTGATCTTTGCCCGCAGGACATGCTCCCCGTCAGTGAAGTCCCCCGCACGCATACGGCGGAAGAGATCCAGATTCTCCTCCACCGAACGATCCCGGTCGGGGCTCGGCATTCCCTGCTCCGTCACAGTCCCTCGACTCTTCCGGATGGCCTCTTCCGTCTGAGAATCCACGTATGCCTTGCCTTTCCTGATCAGGGCCTCTGCGTAATCGTACATTTGCCCGAAGTAGTCGGCGGCGTGATAGAGATGTTCACCCCAGTCGAAACCCAGCCACCTCACGTCCTCTTGGATCGCCCGCACGTACTCCCACTCCTCGGTGGTCGGGTTCGTGTCGTCGAACCGAAGATGACACTGGCCCCCATATTCCTTCGAAATTCCGAAGTTCAGGAGGATCGACTTGGCATGCCCGATGTGCAGGTAACCGTTCGGCTCCGGTGGAAAACGAGTGACCACTTTCCCACCGTATTTCCCGTCGGCCAGATCCCGATCGATGATCTGCCTGAGGAAGTCCCTGCTGGTGGGAAGTGACCGACTGGAATCGCGAGCCGACATTTGCTTTCTGGAAGGGGGATCTTGGGTGGCTGCGCCGGAAGTCCGTGCACAGTCAGGGTCTCATAACGTAGACGCACCCTCAGCTGCCCAAAAGGCCTGAATACTGACGTCAGCCGGAGAACGGACGAGATCGAGCAAACCAGTCGCGTGAGTGCCCCGGGGAGCCTTGGCCGTTGACCACTCCAATCCCACGGCGTAGCTTCCAGGCCATGAGACACGACCTACGTCACGCGCATCATACGAATCATCACCGGTCCCGGACGGGACGGGTGGAGGTCGCTGTGCGCGCCTGACGTCTGGCGTTGCCCCAGTCGACTGAGCCCCGCGGCCCGTCCTTAAATCGGACGGGTCGTGTTTTTTTTGCCTCGGTTTTGAACATGAGGCTCGACATACTTACCAACGAACGATGAGAGCCGACAGATGATGAGAATCGCACTTCCGAACAAAGGCAGACTCGCCGATGACGCCTTGGAGCTGTTCGAGCTCGCAGGGCTGAAGCCGGAGTTTCGGGCCAATCGGGCGCTCGTGGCTCGACTGGGATCGGATTTCCAAGCCATCTTCGTGCGCGCCCAAGACATCCCTGAGTTCGTGGCGGACGGAGCAGCGGAGTTTGGAATCACGGGGCGCGACTTGGTCGAGGAGTCACACCGATCGGAGGTGAGAGAGCTATTGGACTTAGGCTTCGGTCGCTGCCGTCTCATCGTAGGTGTCCGGGACGAAAGCGAGATCAAGGAACCGTCCCAGCTGGTTGCCGGGACTAGGGTGGCGACATCCTTCCCAAACCTCGCTGGGCGCTTTTTCCAATCACTGGAAATCCCGATTCAAGTAGTCGCGGTCTCGGGAGCAGCGGAGATCGCACCCCACCTGGGGGTCGCTGATGTGATCGTCGACCTCGCCTCCACGGGCTCGACACTCCGAGTAAACGGACTGAAGGAGATCGGAACGATCCTCGAATCGACCGCACTCCTGATCGGAAACCAGGCCGCTCTCGAAATGAAGGATTCCCGACAATCTAAGGACGAACTCGTGGCAGCACTCGAATCCGTCCTTCGGGCAAGGAAGAAGCGATACCTGATGAGCAACGTTCCCCGTGACCGCCTGGACGAAGTGCGCCAGGTTCTGCCCGGACTCTCCGGACCGACAATCGTCGACGTTCTGGACAAAGACACCTGGGTCTCAGTTCATGCGGTGGTCAACGCCGATGCCGTTTACCAGACGATCGCCCGCCTGAAGAAACTGGGAGCCGAGGGCATCCTAGTCACTCAAATCGAACGCTTGATGCCATGAAGATCTGCGTCGAGGCCACGCTGGAGAAACTCACATCGGGTCAGCTCTCGCACTTGCTCGACCGCCGGCCAGCCGATGAGGCCCGCCTCCGGGAGACCGTTCGTGACATCCTGGGCCGCGTCCGGTCGGAAGGAGACGAGGCGCTTCTGGATATGGCCCAAGAGCTTGATGGCGTCTCCCTCACCACACTTGAAATCCCTCGCCCGAAATGGATAGCCGCTCTCGATTCTATGGAAGCGCGCACCCGAGAAGGGTGGAAGAGAGCCGCCCGGAACATCCGGGCGTTTCACACGGCGCAGATACCGACAGAACTGATACTAGAGATCGAATCTGGCGTTCGGATCGGGCGACGTGCCGTCCCGCTTCGAGCAGTCGGCGTCTACTCCCCGGGAGGAAGGGCAGCCTATCCATCCTCGGTCCTCATGGGGGTCGTGCCCGCCAGGGCCGCTGGTGTGAGGGAGATTATCGTTTGCTCACCGCCTGGTGCCTCGGGAGAGCCCCCGCCTGAAGTCTTGGCTGCGTGCGAGATTGGCGAAGCCACTCGGCTCTTTGCGCTCGGTGGTGCCGGAGCAATCGGTGCGATGGCATACGGAACACGTACCGTCCCACAGGTGGATGCCGTCTTGGGACCGGGTAACCAGTGGGTTACCGAAGCGAAACGTCAGGTCGCTGGAGACCTTCGCATCGACTCCCCGGCGGGCCCCTCAGAAGTCCTCGTAGTAGCAGACTCTACCGCCGAGCCGTCTCGGGTAGCAGCCGAACTAATCGCTCAAGCAGAACATGATCCCGAGGCGGTGGTCGCGGTCGTCAGCTGGCAGCCCGAAGTCTTGGAGACGGTCCGAGCAGAGTTGGAGCGGCAAATCAAGCGTACGCCCCGGAGAGAGATCGTTGAGGCAGCGCTCGCTTCACGGGGTGCCTGCCTCCTGGCCCGAGATCGGAAGGAGGCACTGAGGTTCGCCGAGGACTACGCCGCCGAACACCTCGCGCTATTCACGGATGATCCACAAGGCGACATGGAAAGTCAGACGACGGCGGGAACTGTGTTCCTGGGAGACAGCTCGTCAGTCGCTTTTGGAGACTACCTCACTGGAGCAAACCACGTGCTCCCAACCTCTGGGAGAGCCCGATCGTTCTCCGGACTGTCAGCTTTAGATTTCCTCCGCTTTTACACTTGGCAGGAGGCGACACCGGAGGGCGCGGCCGCGATGGCAGATGATGTTCAGAGGTTAGCCAACTCGGAAGGGCTCCCGGCACACGCCGAGGCGGCACGCGCACGGGCTATTAAGCGGGAGGGCTACGAATGAGTCCCTTCCCACGACCTGGATATCGGCTTCTTTCGCGCTACACACCCGACCGACGGCCTCTCGAGGTGGACCTATCGGACAACACAAACCGGTGGGGTACGCACCCAGCTGCACTGAAGGTGATCCGCGAGGCGGGAATCGAAGATCTGACGCGATACCCTCCAGTGTATGCAGACAACCTTCGCTCGACGGTCGCAGCCAAGTTCGGCGTTCCCATGGAGTGCGTGACTACCGGCTGTGGCTCCGATGACCTGTTGGACTCCGTCTTTCGGGCTGCGGGGGAACCAGGAGAGAGTGTCGCCTATCTGCCCCCGACCTTCTCTATGTTGGAGATTTTCGCCCAGATGAACGGCATGGAGCTGAGACCAGTAGCCCCAGGTGAGGGAAGCGAGCCCCGGGCTATGCTCGACGGGGATCCGGCCCTTATCTATCTGTGTCGGCCTAACAACCCCACGGGTGAGGTGGTCCCGAGGCGTTGGGTCGAGCATCTTCTTGAGGCGGTAGGGCCAAATGGGCCGATTCTTCTCGTCGACGAAGCTTACGCTGACTTTGCTGAAGATGACTTTCTCGGCGAAGCTGCGAAGTCGAGTCGACTGCTCGTACTGCGCACCTTCTCTAAGGTCTACGGACTCGCCGGGCTACGTGTGGGATTTGCAGTCGGACCGGCCGATGTCATTCTGGAAGTCGAGAAATCGCGCGGACCCTACAAGGTCAGCGGGTTAGCCGAGAGCGCGGCTGTTTCTGCCCTGGAGGACGAGGAGGGGTGGGTGCCCAAGGTCGTCACCAAGGTGAAGAACCAGCGAGATCACCTCCGAGAGGAACTCGAGCACCGCGGATGGGCTCCCCTTTCTTCCGGCGCGAATTTCCTTCTGCTTCCATTAAGGGGGAGGACTGCGGTGGGGGTGACGGCCGAGCTACGTGAGAATGGGGTAGCTGTCCGCCCGTTTCCCGATCTGCCGGGGATCGGCGAATCGATCAGGGTCTCCATCGGGCCAAGGGAACAAATCGACCGGTTCCTACGGGCGCTGGACAAAATACTCGCATGATCCACGTTGCGCTCTTCGACTACGGAACGGGAAATCTCCATTCGCTCGGGAAGGGGCTCCAAGCGGGAGGCGCAAAGGTCACGGTGACCTCCAACTGGAAGGAGGCCCTCGGCCGTGATGCTCTGATTCTCCCAGGTGTGGGGTCCTTCGGAGCCGCAGTCCGTGGGTTGGAGGGAGAAGCTGAACGGGTGCGAGTTGCACTTGAGGAAGGTCTCCCCTGCCTAGGGATTTGTCTTGGGATGCAACTCCTCTTTCCTGCGAGCGAAGAGGCTCCAGGGGAGGGCATTGGACTCATCAACGGGAAGGTCCGCCGACTCCGGGCGCGCATCGTCCCGCAGATGGGTTGGAATGACATTGCGATCGGAAACGATCGAATTTTTGAGGGAACTGATGGACTCTCGGCGTATTTCGCCAACTCGTACATCTGTGATGTGGCTCCGGATGAGGAGGAAGGAGTAACGATCGCAAGCGCGGAATATGATGGAGAGGAGTTCGCCGCGGGAGTGAGGAGGGGCCAGACGTGGGGCTTTCAGTTTCACCCAGAGAAGAGCTCTCGAGCTGGGTTGCGCATTTTGGCCAATTTTGTCGAGGAACTGCGCACATGATCGCAATTCCGGCGGTGGACCTCAGAGAGGGTCGCTGCGTGCAGCTTGTGGGGGGGCGCCCTGAGGAGGAACTCGTGTCTTTGCCCAACCCAACAGCAATCGCCAGGCGATGGCGAGCGTTCGGGTTCTCAACACTACACGTGGTAGATCTGGATGGCGCCCTCGACCGGGGCGATAACCTGGATCTTGTCGCCAGGATCGCCAGCGAGGCTCCGGGGGATCTCCAGGTTGGTGGCGGAATCCGGGATGATGATACGGCTGCTGAGTTGCTTGCGACTGGAGCCGACCGGATCATAGTCGGCACACGGGCGGTCGATGACCCGGCTTGGCTGTCGGGACTTGCTGATCGCTATCCCGACCAGATCATGGTTGCCGCCGACATACAGGACGGGAGAGTGTTGCGCAGAGGCTGGTCTGAGGTCTCTGGGCTGGAGGTCATTCCCTTTCTCGAAGCACTGGCTTCCCTTCCACTCGCCGGCATTCTGTGCACGGATGTGGGACGCGAGGGACAGGTAAATGGAATCGATCGTGACTCGGTGGAGGAGGTCCTTTCGGCCACACCGCATCGAGTCTGGATTTCGGGAGGAGTAACTGCGATCGATGAGCTACGGTTCCTCCGAAAGCATGGGGCGGCCGGCGCCGTCCTTGGGATGGCCCTTTATACAGAGGTCCTTGACGCACACCAAGTGGCTGAGGAGTTCGGAAGATGAGTCGAATCGAGCGCGAGACGAAGGAGACCACGATCACTCTCGATGTACGGGTGGGTGACGGCCCGATCCAGGTCGCCACCGGCGACACTTTCCTGGACCATATGCTCACCACGCTGGCCCGATACGCTGGTCTACAACTCAGCGTGACCGCGACTGGAGACCTCCGACACCACCTGGTAGAGGACACCGCGATCGTTCTCGGACTCGCTCTCTCGAACGAGATCCCTCCGAACATTGAACGGTATGGCTGGGCCCTCGTGCCTATGGACGAAGCACTCGTTCAGGCGGCCGTGGATGTGGGTGGACGGGCCTTCTATGTCGGTCGCATTCCTTCGGCCCTCTACCAACACTTCCTCCAGTCGTTCGCTACAAACCTCGGCGCAACTCTTCACCTGAAGGTGATCCGGGGACGGGATCGGCACCATGCGATCGAGGCCGCAATCAAAGCAACAGGTCTGGCACTGCGTCAGGCGCTCCAAGACGGAGACCGCGTGTTCTCTACCAAGGGAAGCGTGGACGTGCAGGTAGACACCCCGGAGAGCTGACGAAGCATGCTACGACCTCGGATCATCGTATGCCTGGACGTTAAGAACGGTCGCGTCGTCAAGGGAACCAAGTTCAAGGGCCTTCGAGATGTAGGCGATCCGGTCAAACTGGCTCGCCGATATGAAGAGGAGGGCGCCGACGAGATCATCTTCCTCGATATCTCCGCCTCTCACGAGGGCCGTGGCACCCTCTTGGAAACAGTCCGGCGCACAGCTGAGGTGTTATTCGTTCCTCTCACCGTGGGCGGGGGAGTGCGAGTAGTGAACGACATAGACGCCCTTCTTCGCGCGGGGGCAGACAAGGTCAGTGTGAACTCCGGAGCAGTCAGGGATCCTGATGTATTGACCCAGGGAGCCGAGCGGTTCGGAAGCCAGTGTATCGTGATCTCGATCGATGCAGCCCAGGAGGAGGACACCTGGTACCACTATACGCACGGAGGCAGGAATAGGACGGAGTTGGAGGCCGTGCCATGGGCTCGGGAATGCGTCAAGCGTGGGGCGGGAGAAGTCCTTCTCACCTCGATCGACAATGACGGAGTCCGTACTGGGTACGATCTGGAGTTGACTAGCGCGGTCGCCGAGGTCGTCACCGTTCCCGTAATTGCCTCTGGAGGCGCTGGATCCACGAACCATCTGCGAGATGGACTTACCCGGGGAGGAGCGCAAGCAGTGCTTCTCGCAGGGATTCTCCACGACGGACTTACGACGGTGGGTGAGCTGAAACGAACGCTCATCGAATGGGGCATTCCCGTCCGGCCTGTCCCGCTACCCGAGGCGACGGTCTGACCGCCTTGACTCCCCCACGAAAACAGGAAGGTGACTATGACAGAGAACCAGTCGCACACCGACCGAGAAATCCGGATCTCAGCTGACCTTGAAGCCATCACGTTCGATAGCAGCGGCTTGATTCCGGTTGTGTCACAGGATGCCGAGACCGGTGACGTTCTCATGGTCGCATGGGCGAACCGCAAGGCGCTTGAGGAGACGTTAGCCACCCGGATCATGCACTTCTGGTCACGGTCGAGGAACACGCTCTGGAAGAAGGGAGAGACTTCGGGAAATGCTCAATCACTAGTTTCACTCCACGGCGACTGTGACGGAGACACACTTCTGGCTTTCGTGAATCCACTTGGCCCTTCCTGTCACACCGGAGAACGCACTTGCTTCGGCAAAGGTGCCAGTCCCGAACGGGACCGTGCCAATGCCGGTTCTCAGGCCGGATCATCTGTTCTCCATGACCTCTCTACAATCGTCGAGGAACGAGACAGAGAGCGGCCTGAGGGCAGCTATACGACCCGTCTCTTGGAAGATGAAAACCTCCGCCTCAAGAAGCTCGGGGAAGAAGTATCCGAACTGATCGCTGCGCTGGTTCGGCGAGATGAGAGTGCCTCAGAGGAGGCGGCCGACCTCGTCTACCACCTGGTGGTAGCGCTCCGGGGCATCGGACGTAGCTGGGCAGAGGTCGAGCAAGCGCTGACCCAGCGGCGCGGCTAGCGACGCTCGGGACCCACCATGTCAACCACCACTCCCTCCGGACCGATCCAGGAAGAGGAGGCTCTCGGCAAGGCCTACGACGCCAGGCTGATGAGGCGCCTCCTCCAATACCTAAACCCGTATCGTTGGAGGGTCATGGGAGCCGTGGCACTACTTGTTTCCGCGGCAAGCCTTCAGGTCGTCGGTCCCTGGCTCGTCCAGCTAGCGCTGGACGATGCCATACCCCAGTCCAACGGTAGGCTCGTTGGTGTTCTCGCTACAACCTACCTAGCAGCGGCAGTGGCCAGCTTCTGGCTCGAGTACGGGCAGGCTCTGATCACGACCTGGTTGGGGCAGCGAGTGATGTATGATCTGCGGA
>Ga0310121_10000683_pt1 | contig 36371 bp, 29 predicted proteins | sample CB27_Tmax_986_MG_FD_203504 | JGI IMG/M metagenome (GOLD analysis project Ga0310121, IMG submission 203504) | Marine microbial communities from Western Arctic Ocean, Canada - CB27_Tmax_986 | ecosystem: Environmental > Aquatic > Marine > Oceanic | place: Canada: Western Arctic Ocean | collected...
GAACGTCTACTATAGTTCTTCGATGAATTCGCTGATACGACCATGCGATCCGTGCTCCTTTTTGGCAGTCCCTAAAAAGCCAAATATAGCTAGCAAATCTCGTGCCAAAACGGTCGCGCAAAATTCGTACCGAAACGCGTTGAAATCCTAAAAATATCCAAAGTAGATGGCATTGGCCTCACGGCCCTCGTTCGCCTAAGTATTATTCGTGCGGAGCAGTACTGCCTTAGCTCCCACGTACTCTCGCCCAAGAGTCCATGCACTGGTCGAGCCTCCATATGGCGGTATGATTGGGAAGTGTCGACGGCCTTGATCATTAGTCCGGCCAAATCTAGCGTTGATAGCGGTGCCACCTTAACACTAGCCTGACGCGCAAGCGAGGAGAGGGGCCGTTGCCCCACCAAATTACGAAACGCTGCCAAACGAGTCCGCACCGATGCCGCGCCGGGAATGCGATCCGCGTTCTCCTCGCTTGCGCGTCAGGCTAGTGTTTCCCAGCGAGGCAACCTGAAGCACTGCCAGCATTTGGCGGAGTTATGATCAAGGCCAGTGTCAACAACCGAGCGACCTCCCAGATTACCAATCCTAACCAAATTCACCGAATCCGAGGAAGACATGTGGAAATCTACGCACTTTAAGGAATTCGTCTTTCTTAGCCTACTTTGCCCAGGGATCTTTCTAGCTGGGACGTTGTGTTGCGATCGGGCGTGGGGAGTGGCCGTTGAAGATCAAGGGGAAGGGTCCAGCGGCAGTCCACCGGCCGAAGGGGCTGATCCGACGCCACCGGCGGACGCCACCGCCAGAGAACCCACCGAATTCGGGTTGGCGGTGCTGAAAATCAAGGGCAGCCTCCCTGAGGCCTCGGGCCAATCGGGACTGTTTGGTGACCTCGAGGTCACGCTCGGCAAGCTCCGTGACCGCCTTGAACAGGCCAAGACGGACAAGAAGGTTTCCGCCGTGCTGCTACGCATTCGCAATCCGGTGGTCGGTCGCGGCAAGTTGGCCGAAGTACGGGGTGCCATCCACGACCTGCGAGAATCGGGTAAGCCGGTCTACGCGCAACTGGAGATGGCGCGGGCCAGTGACTATCTGTTGGCATCCGCCTGCGACCAAATCATCATGCCCGAATCGGGCGCATTGATCATCCCCGGCGTGCGCGCTGAGGTGACGTTCTACAAACAGCTGTTGGACAAATTGGATGTCCAAGCCGACATGCTGCAGGTTGGCGACTACAAAGGGGCCGCCGAACCTTTGACCCGTGACCACATGAGCCAGGCATTCCGCACACAATATGAGTCCTTGTTGGATGATCTCTACCAGCAACTCACTGAGATGATCGCCACGGACCGAGGACTGGAAGAGTCCGCCGCCCAAAAGTTACTCGACCGGGGTCTCTTTACGGCCAAGGCTGCTCAAGAAGCCGGATTGATCGATACAGTCACGTACGACGACCAGTGGCAGAAGCAGTTAATGGACGGCCGGGGCGAGGACACGGAGCTGGTCGTGATGGAAAACTACGGTGGGAAGACCGCCGACACGGACTTCTCTGGCATGATGGGTTTGGTCAAGCTCATGGAAGCCTTCACCTCCGGCGACACTCAGAAGCGTTCATCGCGCCGGCAGAAGATTGCTGTCATTTATGCGGTGGGCGGCATTATGACGGGTAAAAGCAGCCTGTCCCCATTTGGCGGGCAAATACTGGGTGCCGATACGATCGTGGAAGCACTGCGTGAGGCGGACGAGAATGAGAAAGTGGCGGCCATTGTCTTGCGGGTGAACAGTCCAGGTGGTTCGGCGTTGGCCAGCGACCTGATTTGGCGAGAGACGCGCCGCATCGATAAACCGATCATTGCCAGTATGGGAGATGTAGCGGCCAGTGGCGGGTACTACATTTCGATGGGGTGTGACCGAATACTCGCCGAACCTGGTACGATCACCGGCTCGATTGGCGTCGTCGGCGGAAAACTGGCGCTTGGAAAAATGTTGGAGCGAATCGGCGTCACGACCGAAGTGCTTAGCCGAGGTGAAAACAGTGGCATCATGTCCCCCTCCCAGCCGTTCACGGATTCCGAACGTGAGGTCTGGACCGTGTTCATGACGGAAATTTACGAACAGTTCACGACCAAGGCAGCCGCCGGTCGCAAAATGGATTTAGACACTCTCTTACAGGTAGCCGGTGGACGCATATGGACGGGGCGCCAGGCACTTGAGAAGGGATTGGTCGATCAACTCGGCACGTTGCGCGACGCCGTCGCCGCATCGCGTCAAGCCGCGGGCATCGACGAAGAAGAGAAAGTGGATCTACTCATCCTACCCGAACCCAAGTCATTTTTTGAGCAAATATTCGAGGACCAGTCGATCATTTCGCCAATCACCCGGATAGTACCTCAGCTCCAACGGATTGGTGGCGACTTGTACCTTTTCGGCGAGATGATGGGGCAATCCCCCGCGGTTCTGGCGCTGCCGTATCGGTTGGAGATTAGGTAACCGATGTTCTAAGTTCTGAACCGAGAACCGGGAACCGAGAATCCGACGAATCGACGAACCGAAAAGCTATCGATCTGAATCAACATCCGCGGGAGTGTGTCCTTGCTTATGCTCCATCAAGCGACGATTGTAGACGGCGATCGCCTCCTTGCGTCGTAACATCCCGAGCAACTCGCCGCCGTCTGGATCAACCACCGGCAGCTCGTCTACATTCAGTGCGGTGAACTTGCGCAATGCGGTGTTGAGATCCTCGGCAGGAACCACGGTCACAATCTCCGTGGTCATCACATCGCGGGCGACGGCCAGCTGCCAGATCGATTCATCGTACAGATAGGACCGTACATCCTCGGCCGAGAAGACTCCCACCATGCGCCCGCCGCCATCGACCACGGGAAAGTAACGCTGGGAGGTCATCGCCAGTGAGTGGACAATACCTCGCATGGTCATCGCTTCTGGGATCTTCAACAGCTTAACGTTCTTGCGATAGACATCGGCAACCTTGATTCCCTCGAGCACATCGATGACGAAATCGCCATGGTGGGCGGGTGAATCGACCCGGGTGCGGACCTGTTTACGATAGAGTGTGTCATGTCCGCCCAGGAGATAGCAGAGCGTGGCAACCCAGAGGGTGGGCAACAGCAAATGATAGTTGGAGGTGATCTCGGAAACCACGATGATGGTGGAAATCGGAGCACGAGCAGCCCCCGCGAAGAATCCAGCCATCCCGACGATCGTATAAGCTTGTGGTTGGGACACCAGCGTTGGCCACAAACGATGAAAAAACTGGCCCATCGCCGCACCGGTGCATCCTCCGATCACCATGGATGGCCCAAACACACCACCTGATCCTCCGGAGCTGATCGTCAGCGAAGTGGTGAATATCTTGATCACGGCCACACCCCAGAGGAGGCCGATACCTACTTCTACGTCACCCTGCATCGCCTGTTGAATGACACCGTAACCGGTCGACAAGACGCCCAGGATCGTCGGGTTGCGGTCCCAGACCAGGAAGGCGGCCAAACCGAGACCACCTGCGGCGAACGCCCCAATAGCGGGCCGTAAAAATGGCGGTACCGGCAATCGGCGAAAGGCGGCTTGGGTACCGTAAAAGACGCGAATATAGAAGGCCGACACTATGGCTAAAACCACCGCCAAGACCGCATAGGGGACCAGCTCCCAGGCGGAGGTGAACCGGAATTGCAAAGTCTCACCAAACAACGGCGTGAATCGCATGCCGGCGGGCAACGACAACGAATAGACCGTATAAGCGATGATCGACGACATCGCCGAGGGAACAATCACATCGGAATCGATATCCGGGTCGCGATAGAGGATTTCACCCGCAAACAAGGCGGCCGCCAACGGCGCGCGAAACACGGCACCCACACCCGCGGCCATACCCGTGGCCAAGACGATGCGACGGTCCCGGTCAGTCAGTTTCAATCGTTCGCCCAGTTGCGCACTGATCCCCGCCCCAATCTGTGCGATGGGGCCTTCGCGACCCGCTGAGCCGCCAGTCCCCAACGTGATAGCGGAGGCGAGTGCCTTGATCAACGGTACACGGGCGGCCATGCGACCACGCTGATTGTGAAATGCGTCAATAACCGCGTCGGTACCGTGGCCCTCGGCGTCGGGAGCAAAGCGGTAAACTAACCAACCGGAAGCCAGACCTCCGGCTGTCATCACCAACAATAACATGCCCGGCGAAAATGTGCCGATTGCCTCCAGCGAACCCCCGCCCTCGCCCGCCGCCCCAGGCGGAATGTAGCCACTCCAACGCTCCAACGTCCAGTGCTGGACGTAGTACTGCATGTGGTGAAACAGGATGGCCGCCAAACCGACCGACACACCAGTCAGGGCTGACAGCAGGATCCACTTTCCTGTCATCCACAGGTTCAGGGTGTCGCCGAGTTGTCGTACTTGGCCCATCAATTTGGTTGTCAATTCAACCGGTGCACGAAAAGGTCTGTGTCAGCCAGCTAGAACGGCAACCTATCTCCTTCCGAAGGGGCTCTAGCGACACAGGATTCCATATGCAACCGCCGAGGACTCCGGCACTCGGCATCCAAGCTACCGCCGCCAAGAATGGCCTCGTCAATGCCGTCATCCCAAAAAGGTCATCCGCAAAGAGGCTGCGTATTCTAACGTTGCATGTACTCGCCGCATGCCGGGCAGGTCGCAAACCAGATCGGGACTTCCGCCAGGCACTTCTTGCACTGCGATTTGTGCATTCGCACCGAGCCGCTGCCGACCAGACTGCCACTGCTTTCTGGCTCCAACACCTTCTCATACTCATCGAATACGGACTCACCGTGCGACGGGTCCGGAAGCTCCTTCGACTTCTCCGGAACCCGCACCGAGACTTTGTCAGTGCAGTGCGGACAGAGCCCTCGTTTACCAGCGTACTTGTCCTTGACCTTGAACACGTGCCCGTTGGGGCATTTGACCCGGATACCCATTTCGGCTGTCTCCCCAGAAAAGCCAACAGGGCGAAAAAACCACCAACCCCATCATCGCTGACGTTCGGTAATGTTGCAAGGCTACCGTCCGAGTTAGTTAAGGCCCCAACTGGTCAACGGTGGTCTCTTCTTCGTCGCCGGCACTGGACGCACCGAACGAATGGCGGAATGAGTCCAGATTCTCCGTCACCGTATTGCTGGGCCCCGTCAGCTTGAGAAAGTAATTCGCTTTGCCCTCCAACGTCAGAACGACAGCCAACATCCGAGAATTCGGGACCGGTTTTGTCTTACGCTGGATGGGAGGGCCAATCGGTCGATTGTACGTACCACGGACATCGACCAACACATACTCGCCTTGAGGCGACTTCCCGGTGGTCACTCTCGATTCACTATCGGCCTGAAATTGGCCAATCCAGCGTCGAACGTTCGCGGCGCGATTGCCACCACCGCCAAAACTGAAGATGGCTAATTCGGCGTCTTCGTTGTCCCCGTCGGCGGAAGGAATTCGAAATTGAGACAACCTCATGCTGGAGCTCGGTTTTTCTTGTGTCCAGCCACTGGGTACACTGAGCTTGAGAGCCTGAACCTCGACCTCGGTCAACTCTTGCTCGTTTTCCGTCTCCGCGCTGGCTGCATGAAGACCGCCTAAAGTCCAGCTTAGACAGATGCATGCTAGAGTCACGCCGGCCATCGTTTTCCACTGATTCAACAAACTAATCTTGTGGTTTAGCAAGAGTCAATCTCCTTTATTGATGGTGGCATTGCATCAGGAATGCAGTGCTGACATTTGATTCGGTGGCGGCGGCGGCAACAATTCCCACCAATTTGGGGAACCGCTCCGTGACCAGCTTCGTTATACTCCTGAATTCCCGTTCGGCTACCCCGTAGGAGTCAGCCGGTCCACGGATCCCATCGCGTGATTGTCTGAGCCATGCACGCGAATTCCCCAACTTCGAATACCCCGACGGTGAATACCCCGACGTCGGTTGCCGCGAGGGAAACGAGTACACCGTTTTGGCCGCCTCTGGCGAAACGGTGTCGGCTGCCCGAATTGATGGACCAACCAGACTTGGACGACGAACTACACGAAGAGGCGCTGATCGGATTACGGCGAATCAACCGCATCAGCGGCAGCAGTGGGATGGTGTGGCCAGCCATCGAGCGGTTGGCCAAACAGTCTGCCGGCACACCGATTCGAGTATTGGATGTGGGATGCGGTGGAGGCGACGTGGCGATCAACCTGCATAGTCGAGCCGCGGCAAGGGGCGTGGCATTGGAAGTCGCCGGCTGTGATATCAGCTCAACGGCCTTGAAGTTTGCCACCAAACAGGCGAATGAAAAAGGACAAAACATCCATTTTTTTGAGGCAAACGCGATCGTCGATTCGCTGCCTGTCGACTATGATGTCGTCATGTGTTCGCTGTTTCTTCACCATTTGGACAGACGCGATGCGATTCGGCTGCTAATTTCCATGGCCAAGGCAACCCGGCGGATCGTTTTGGTAAACGATCTGCAGCGGAGTCGATTCGGTTATGTGATGGCGTACGTTGGCTGTCGTTTGCTTACTCGATCCCCGGTGGTCCGCACGGATGGGCCTCTCTCGGTGCGGGCCGCATTTAGCCTTAAAGAAGTGACGGTCATGGCTGAAGAGGCCGGCATGCCGGACGCTCGATTCTCTCAACATTGGCCACAACGATTCTTGCTCAGCTGGGAGCGATGACCATGGTCGCCACCGTCAGCTTGCAGGAGGCAGGCGACCGTACCTGGGACATGATCGTCGTGGGAGCTGGCCCGGCTGGCGCGATCGCGGCCAGGCAGTTGGCCCAACTCGGACGACGGGTGCTGTTGGTTGACAGACGACAGTTTCCACGGGACAAGGTCTGCGGGTGTTGTGTGGGGCCCCAGGCCCAGTTGGTTCTGCGTGAGGTGGGATTGGAGGAATTACTCATCCGGCTTGGCGCCCAGCGTTACGGAGCATTCCGATTGTACTCGCGTGGCCGATCGGCCATTCTTGAATTGCCGGATGGCTTCGCCGTGACACGAAGTGCCTTCGACCTCGCGTTAATTGAATCGGCGGTAGAGCAGGGTGCACACTTTCTACCAGGGACGCTGGCCACCGCCGGGGAGTTCCACGACGACGCCCGAGTGGTTGGACTGAGAAACTCCATGGAGGAGTGTGCGGCCACATCCCGAGTGGTGATCGCGGCGGACGGTCTTGGCGGCAAGTTGCTGGCGCGGAATCCAGAGACGCGTTACGAAACCTGGCGGCATTCGCGAATGGGAGCCGGTACGGTCATGGCCGACGGGGCAGATGCCTTTGCCGCTGGAACCATTCACATGGCGGTGTCCAAGGGCGGGTATGTCGGAATTGTGAGGGCGGAGCAACAACAACTGGCTATTGCGGCGGCGATGGATGCCCAATTCGTGCGCCATCACGGCGACGTTTCCTCGGCCGTCGAATCGATCCTGAGCGACAATAAACTGGTTCCCTTGAAAGGATTCCACCAGGCTCACTGGCGGGGAACGGGTCGGCTGACTTGCCGTCCGTCCTGTTCGAGCAGCCCGGGTTTGTTCACAATCGGTGACGCGGCCGGTTATATCGAACCGTTTACTGGGGAAGGGATGGGTTGGGCCATGCGTTCGGCGGTCTTGGTCGCGCCGTTTGCGGAGGAAGCGCTCCGCGGATGGTCCGAAGAATTGGCCCGCCGGTGGCTGGCCAGCCATCGGCACGCCCTGCGGAACCGTCAGCGATCCTGTTTCCGACTGGCCCGAGCGTTGCGTTACCCTTGGTTGGTCCACAACGCCATCAGGGCGTTATCGCGTTTTCCCATATTGGCCCGTCCGATTGTGCGGCAGCTTCAGGCACCCGCCGAGAAAGTATATACATGAGTCTCGCCATTGCGGGTATCGGTACCGCGGTTCCAGATTATCATGGAGACCAGAAATTCGCTTTGCATGTGGCTCAAAAGATGTGCGCGCAGAACAAGGAACATGACCGGCGCCTCGCGGCGATCTATCGGCGTTCGGGCGTATCCAAACGTCACAGTGTTCTGGAAGAGCTGTCCGGTGAAAACCGCTTGTCCAATGGGCACTTTTATGTCCCAGAACGAGGTAGCGGCGACCGCGGCCCAACTACTGAACAACGAATGAAACGCTATGAGGCTGAGGTGGTCCCGTTAGCGGTGGAGGCATCCCGCCGCGCGTTGGACGAGTCCGGAGTTCGGAACGAGGAACTCACTCATTTGGTCAGTGTCTCATGCACGGGATTCAGCGCGCCGGGGTTCGACCTGGCGCTGATCCGCCAATTGGGATTGTCGCCGCGGATTGCCAGGACCCATGTCGGTTTCATGGGATGCCACGGGGCGTTGAACGGATTGCGAGTCGCGCGCTCATTTCTGGATTGCGACGCTTCGCACCGCGTCTTGCTCTGCGCCGCGGAATTATGCAGTCTCCACCTTTATTTTGGGTGGGATGCGGAAAAGGTAATCGCCAATGCCCTGTTTTCCGACGGCGCGGCCGCCGTGGTGGGAGTGCCATCCGATGGGTCAGCCGGTGACGACTGGCGCGTGGCCGACAACGCGTCCACCGTCTTGGCCGATACCGACGACCTGATGAGTTGGCGGGTTGCCAACCACGGTTTCGAAATGACGTTGTCCACACAGGTCCCCAACGCGATCGAAGAACATCTACGGATGTGGTTAGACGAGTGGTTGGATGGCCACGGTCTCGGCGTCGAGGACGTTGGCAGTTGGGCCATTCATCCCGGAGGGCCCAAGATCATTACGTCCGTTGCCGCTGCCGCCGGTCTGCCCTCCCAGGCGACCGCCGCCTCGGAACGAGTTTTGGCCGAGTACGGCAACATGTCCTCGCCAACCATCCTGTTTATCCTGCAACAGCTTCAACAGAGCGAGGCGGCCCGACCATGTGTCGCCTTGGCCTTCGGCCCGGGGTTGGCCGTGGAAGGTGTGTTGATTCTCTAGTCGATCTTTTCTGTAATCGATCGGTTTTGTAGTCGATCAATCTTGTGGTCATTGAAACGCGTGCCGGCCGAGATGTGAACCGATGATTGAACCTTCTTGCAAGATGTCGGTGGAGGATGTGGCCACCCATTACAACGATCTGGATCGGTACTACCGAGAGGTCTGGGGGGAGCACCTCCACCATGGACTTTGGACGGACGGCAAAGAGTCGCCCGAACAGGCGGTGCAAGAGCTAGTGCGGCTGTTGGCCAACCAGGCGAAAATCGGTCCTGGCGATCAGGTCTGCGACGTCGGTTGCGGATATGGAGCAACTGCCCGGCAACTGGTCGACGAATACGAAGCCCAAGTCCTGGGAGTTACGGTATCTGAGTCCCAGTTGGAATATGCGCTGGGCCAGTCTGGTGCACCGGATGAGAAACTTCACGGTCAGGCACGCGACGTCAACAGCCCGTCGAGTTCCTCACCGCCCGCCGGCGAGTCCCCCAATCCGCGTTACCGCCTGCAGAACTGGGAATCGAACGATTTCGAAAACCGTTCATTTGACGCCGTCGTATCCATCGAATGTTTGGCTCATGTGGTTGACAAGCAGAAATATTTTTCTGAAATCTTCCGTGTGCTTAAACCGGGCAAACATGCCGCCATAACCGCTTGGCTATCTGGCGAGGATCCAACCGATTGGCACGTACGTCATCTTTTGGAGCCGATCTGTAGAGAAGGGCGTTTGGCCAGTATGGGCACGGCCCGCGAATATGAGAAGATGATTTCGGCGGCTGGGTTGGAATTGGTGAAATCTGAATCCTTGCGTAGTCACGTCCGCCGCACGTGGGACATTTGTGCTCGCCGCGCGGTCATTGGATTGTTCACCCGTCCCGAATTCCGCGAGCTGCTAATCCGCCGGTCCACATCCAATTGGATCTTCTTCGTGACCCTCTGGCGCATCATCCTGGCCTACCGATTGCGGGTCATGGACTACGGGCTGTTCGTGATTCGTCGTCCGGTTGGGCCAAATTAGCAACAGGCAGGCTGGCAGAAGAAGAAGATCGCCGACCAACGCGGCGGTCAGACTCACACTGATGAGCTCGGCTAGGCGACGCGTCGGCAAGAAGCTTGAAAGCAGCATGACGGCCAGTCCACTAATGATCAGGAAGGTCGTCAGCAGAATGGCCTTTCCGGTCCCGTCCAGCGCCCGTCGGATGGCTGTGCGGATGTCCGTCGTGCGTCTCGTCTCTTCCAGAAAGCGTGCCAAGAAATGGATCGTATCGTCAACCGCGATGCCCAGGCTTATGGAAAACACAATCACATTCGCGGCATTCATTTCAAATCCGCGGAGCCACATGTAGCCGAGCGTCACGGCCAGCGGCGTGAGGTTGGGCAGCATCGTGACCAATCCCAAACGGGCCGAGCGAAACAGGAGTCCGATAACGAAGAAAATGACGACCGCCGCTCCCGCCAACGAGTAAAACAGATCGCGAATGAATCGGTCCATGGCCTTGGCGCTGACATACGCGTCGCCGGTTATCCGTGGAACAATACCGCAGCCGGCAGGAAAAAGCTCGCCCAATTTCTGTTCCAGTGAATTGGCCACTTCCAAAATCTCCCGGGTCCCAGCATCCCGTGTCCGCAAAAGGATACGTGCCTGCAGCCCGTCCTCGGTCATCAGTGTTGAGTATTTCAGCGTACGAGCCAGTCGCTGCAAGACGATGCGCTCGGAAAGCTGAATTCTGTGTTGGCCGTCGGCGTCGAGTGAGGGAAGCTCCTCCCGCCGCGGGTCGCTACGTCTCGCCTTGCGATAGACCTCCTGGCAGACGTCGACATAGGATTGGGCCAGGGTGACCGGCGCCGTGGCCTGGGCGTACTCGGCGAACTCATGCACCGCGTTGAAGTTGCGCGGCTGCAAAAACCGCTGGTGCTCGTCCGCGGTCAGGCAGATCTCCAGCGGAACAACGCCGGCCAGTTGGTCTTCGACCAACCGAAGCGTTTGTGACGTGGGATGGTCCTCGCCGAAGGTTTCCAGCAGGTATGAATTGATTGGGATGCTTCGCGAGCTCCCCAGCGAAGCCGCGAGAATGATGAGACTGACAGCGACAATCGGCCAAGGGTGTTGGACGACCCAGCGACCAGCGGTCGCGACAGCTCGACGAAGGAGCCGATCCAAGGCGTGGTCTCGTATCGTGGCTTGACGAGTGGTTAACCAGGGCAGCGAGATTCCCAAGACACACATCGTGCTAATAAAGAGCAGGATCATCCCCAATCCCGCGTGCCAACCAAAATCTTTGAGCGAGGCCGACCGGGCCGCCACAATACTTAAGAATCCGACCGCCGTGGTGAAGCTCGCCAACAAACAGGCGGGGGCAATGTACGTGATCGTCTCGCGCGACGCGCCGTGCCGATCATTTGGAGACCGCCGGATCTCTTCGAAATATCGCCCCAGCACATGAACGCTGCTAGAGATCCCGAGAATTAACAGCAACAACGGTAGAGCGTTGCTAATGATGTTGAAGGATTGACCCATGAGAGTGAGCGCGCCGACCAACCAGACGACTCCCATCCCGACTGCAACCAACGGCAGCAGCGCCGTCCATGGACTGCGGTAGACCAACGTCAATACGAGAAAAAACCAGACACCGAGCATCGGAACGAGTGTCGCCTGGTCCTTCTGCATCTCCTTGACAATCTCAACACGAATGACTGCCAAGCCTGTCAGATGAATCCGAAATCCGAATGGGAGTGGCTGTTGACTCAAGATCTTACGAATCTCACGGACCAGCTGTTGGACTGGTCCGACTCCTTGCAACTCCGGTTGAGTGATCACTACCATGGTGCTGAGCCGACGATTGCGGCTGACCAGGGTTCCCTCGGCCAGTCGGCTGTCGTCGAGCACATCGCGTACTCGCCCGGCGGTATCCGCATCCACCGGGACCTTGGTAACCAACGGTAAGCCGACACGCCATCCCCGAATGAGACTGGGTCTGGGCGGACGCAGCAAGACCGCGGCGTCTACACGACGCACCTGGTCCAGACGCCAGAGATCTCGGCTCACTTTCCACTGCCAGGTGAGCAGTTCCGGATCGAACACATCCCGTCGGCCAATGGCCTCGACCACGACTAGAATGTCGTCTTGTGTACCGAAGGTTTCGCGGACTTTCTGGGAATACTGGACCAGATCGTCGTCGCCGGCAAAGACCGCTTCCGGGCGAAAGTCATAACGAACACGGGTGGCAACCAGCAAAGCGGCAAGCGTCACGGCAACGAGCAGCACCGTGCCTAGCACGCGGTGACGAAGGATCAGATCAGCAAACCGGCGAAATAATACCACAGTTTCCGTTGAGCGGTCTCGGAGACAAAAAAGGATTTTAACGAGGAGATACGCTTAATGGAATGTGGCTTAGCCAATGCCGTAGCCAGCCTTGCTACACCGACGGATTGGATGGGTTTGTGACCAGTAAATTGTCGCGATGCACAACCTCTTTGTACGGGCAATGCCCCAACACTTCGGCGATCTGGTCGCTCCGCTTTCCGCGAATCCGCATCACTTCCACGCTGGAATAGTTCGTCAATCCACGCGCCATCTCAATCCCCTTTGCATCGCAAATCAAAACAACATCGCCTTTGTCAAATTGTCCAGTCACTCCGGTGACGCCAATCGCCAACAGACTGCGACCTTGCTGGACAATCGCCTGGCACGCCCCGTCATCCAACGAGAACCTGCCGCGCGGCTGGACTGAAAAACCGATCCAACGCTTGCGCGGCGAAACCGACTTGCCTCGCGCCACAAATAGGGTTCCGATCCGTTCTCCCGCCATAATGCGGCCCAGAACCCCTACCTCGTTACCGTTGGCAATAATCATATTCTCGCCGGCCGAGGTAACCATGCGCGCGGCCTGGAGCTTACTCCGCATGCCGCCTTTCGACAACTGAATAGCGGATGAAGGAGCTAGCGTCCGATCTTGAACAAGGGAAAACACATCGTCATCTAGTTCTGTCACTTCGTGCACGATGGACGCTTGGCCCGTGGCGGGATCGCCGTCGTACAATCCATCAATGTCAGACAGTATCACGAGCAAAGACGCGCGCAGAAGGTTGGTAACCGTCGCGGCCAATCGATCATTATCGCCGACGGTTAACATGAGTTCGTCCACCGCCACCGTATCGTTTTCATTGACGACGGGGATCGTGCCCATGTCCAATAATTCGATCAACGTGTTTCGCACATTCAAATACCGTTTGCGATGGTTCAAATCGTCAACGGTCAGCAGCACCTGGGCCGCATGACGCCCGTGTTTGGAGAACGAGCGCTCGTACTCATCGATCAACTTGGTTTGCCCCACCGCCGCCACGGCCTGCAGCTTGGCCAAGTCCTCCGGGCGGCGGTCCATTTCAAGAAATCTCAGGCCCGCACCGACCGCACCACTGCTCACCAAGACGACTTCGCGACCCGATTGAACCAACTGGCACAATTCTTCCGCCAACCGCCGAATGCGTGCGACGTCCAACCGACTCGTGTCGTCGGTGACCACGCGCGTGCCAACTTTGACCACCAGACGTTTGGCTCCAGCGGCGATTTCCTGGCGAACTGTTTGATTCATGGCGATGACAACGTATGCGATGCCGCAATCATGGGAGATGTCGGAAAGGTGGACGATATCCAATCGTGGACGATATCCTATTGTGGACGATATCCTATTGTGGACGGCGGCGGTCTCAGTGCCGGCGACAATCCGCGTCCCGTGGAACTCGAATCAGCGACCGCTGGCAGGCAGCGACCCTTTGGATTCAGTAGCCCTTGGATTCAGTAGCCCTTGGATACAGCGGCCCTGCAAATCATACACTGGATACGAAGGCGGACTGTAGACCAGGCGATTCCCTGGCCGAAGACGGATGGGCCCGCTACAATGTGTGAGATGGATGTTACACGGCCCACCTGAGAAACTCTTCTTCCATGAGCGTATTACACGAGGAATGCGGAATCGCCGCGATTTATCACCTGCCGGGAAGGGAGATCAGCCCCCTTTGTCCCGACGGAAATCCGAATCGCGTCAGCTATCTTTTGCCGAGAATGTTGTTGGATATCCAAAATCGCGGGCAGCTGGCCGCGGGCATTACCACCTACAACAAATCACGCAACCAGCTGATCGATACCCGTAAAGACATTGGCTCCGTCACCGAGGTGTTTCGGCTTTCACATCGGGGCAAAGCCCAGAGCATTATGGAGAAATACGCCGGAAACGCTGGAATCGGTCACGTCCGGTATGCCACGTGCGGCCAGGACGACCGTAGCTTTGCCCAGCCTTTTGAGAGGCACCACCTGCAGAAGCACAAGTGGTTCAGCTTTGCATTCAACGGCCAATTGGCCAACTACAGCCAGCTACGCGACAAGATGCTCCTGGACGGCGACTATCATTTTGCCCGGGAGACGGACACCGAAATCATCATGCATCAGTTCAGCCGCGAGTTCGCTGGAGAGGGCGAAAAACCGCTGCTTGACGTGATGAAAAACGTGAGCGCTGGATTCGACGGAGCCTACAGCCTGGCCTTCATCAATGCCCGCGGAGAACTATTATTGGCCCGTGATCCGCTGGGCATCAAGCCATTATGCTACGCGTTCGACGGCTCGCTCTTAGCAGCCGCCAGTGAAAGCGTAGCGCTAGTGAATATCGGTTTCGCGCCCCACGAGGTCCGATCCTTGCCACCGGGAGGCGCCGTCACGATTGTGGATGGCCAGCTCGATCAACGGCCGTTTTCCCAATCGCAAGCATCGGCCCACTGCTTTTTCGAATGGATTTATTTCGCGAATGTCGCCAGTACATTGGATGACCGCAGCGTGTACCTCACCCGCACGGCACTTGGCGCCGAGCTCGCAACGTTGGAAAAACGCGAGGGTCGTGTCACCATTGATGAAGACACCATCGTGGTTCCAGTGCCGGACACCAGCAAGGCGGCTGCCGATTCGATGGCATTCCATCTCGGTATCCCTTCTCGTGAAGGACTGATTCGCAATCGATACTCAGGCCGCACCTTTATTCAGGGCAGCGGAACACGTCGCGAAGCGGCCGAGACCAAGTACACCCCCTTACCGGAAGTCCTCGGCGGCAAACGGATTTTCCTGGTCGAAGACTCGATTGTCCGCTCCACCACCATGCGCGTGTTGCTCGATCGCATTCGCGCTGATGGCAACGCCCGAGAAATCCATGTACGTGTCGCCTGCCCGCCGATTGTGGCACCTTGTTTTTATGGCATCGACATGTCCACCGTGGATGAACTTTTCGCTCCCAGATTCATGGCGGGTAGGGAACCCAGCGAAATGGAACTCGAAAAAATGGCCGAGTCACTGGGCTCCGACTCGATTCGTTATCTTCCCATCGATTCCATTGCACGATCCATTGAGAAACCGCAGAGTCAACTCTGCCAGGCTTGTATCAGCGGTGAGTATCCGACGGCATGCGGCCAAGAGCTTTACCAAATGGCGTTGGAACAATCCGGTGAAGACCAAACTTTGGGGCGAACGTACGAAAAAGCGCCAGCTGGATCTTGACAGCCGGAAGCTCCCTTGGCGGAAACGCCATTTAATCCTTGGTGAACTCACTGCGGAATACGTCAATGCCGTGAGTGCGCATGCGCCGTTCAAAGTTCGTGCGATAGTCGAGATCGTGCGTTGGCGTGACAGCTGCGGGGAAGTGCGGCCCGCGAAGTTGTGTCGAATCGCCGATGATCTCCAGGGCCGACTCAAAATACTCTTTCACGTCGGTCCAAAAATGGAGCTGCCCACCCGGTAACAAGACGCGCTGGACATGGGCCACGAAGGTGGAACTTATTATCCGGCGGCGCCGATGTCGTTTCTTCCACCAGGGATCTGGAAAGTAAACATGCACTCCCGCCACCGAATCCGCTGGAAGCCGATCGACGATCATCGGAATCGCGTCCCCTTGAACCATCCGGGCGTGCGCGGCGCCGGTTCGTGCCAACCTGGCTGCGGCGTGACGGGCATACTTGCGGGAAACCTCAATTCCCATCACATTCCGTTCAGGATGGTCGATCGCCAAGCGGCAAACGAAAAGTCCCTTGCCGCTGCCCACCTCGATCACGAGCGGGGCAGCGCGTCCGAACAGTTCGGTAGCGTCCCAAGGATCTGGGAGATTGTCGGCCTCCAAGTAGTAACCCGTGAGATCGATATTCGCATCGATGCTTTTGATGGATCGTCGACTCATGATTTGAGAATCCAGCGTCAATGATCTGGGCGACGATCGCCGAAATCGAATTGTTGCCGCGCCTCGTACTCCCAATCCTCGGTCGGATCGGGCGTCCCTGCCGCCAAGAGTGGCATACTCAGCAGTCCCAAGGCGAACCCGCCTATATGCGCCCACCAGGCGACGCCGCCACTGATCCCCAAATGCATGTGGCCGAATCCTTCCAACAGTTGTCCCATGAACCACACACCCAGTACCACCAGCGCCGGCAGCTCGATCACAGTCAGGAAGATAAACAGGAAAATCAACGTGCGAACGCGAGCGAATGGGTACGTTATGGCGTAGGCGCCCAAGATCACTGCCACCGCACCGCTGGCGCCAATCACCGGTACCGTGCCGCCGTCCGGACCCACCATTAGCCAGTGACAAACCGAGGCGACCACGCCGCCAAAAATATAAAACATGGCGAAGGTCATGTGGCCCAGCCGGTCCTCGATGTTGTTGCCGAATATCCAAAAGAACCACATGTTGCTAAGCAAATGCATGACACCACCGTGGAGGAATAGCGACGTAATCAAGGAGATCGCCAATTCGCCGGCATCCGGCCGCAAGATGATGGTGCGATCCTCCAGTCGCGGCACGACTTCCCCAATTTTCCGCAACTGGTCCGCATCCGGGAACATGTCCAAAACAATTGGCTGTGGATTGCCGTCAAAAACCTGATGGATGCGTGCCGGTAGAAAACCGTAGCGGTGCAATATCGTGCGCACTCGCAATCCTTGAGGGTCCTCACCGCCGATGAAAACATGGACTAAAAGAAACGTCACCACGTTCGCGACGATTACGGCGATGGTGACGAACGGGACGCGACGCACCGGGTTGTCGTCGTGAAATGGAATGAACAAGTCCCGGTCCTCTTCCTCTATTTGGATGGCATCAGCGCGTCCAACGGAAGCGGAATTCCTTTAATGCTACCGTCCACGACGATGGTCTCACCTACGATTCCTTGGAAACGGCAGACGATCATCCGCCCGCGGCGGACCTTGGTCATCTTGCAGGTGATAATCAATCGATCACCAGGCACCACTGGCCCACGAAACCGGACATTCTCCATGCCTCCAAAGCCGACCATTTGAGCGCCCAGCAAATCGTGTTTCTGCGTGACAAAGCTGCAGACTTGCGCGGCCGCCTCACACATAAAAACACCAGGCATGAGCGGCGCACCAGGCATGTGGCCGCGGACCCAGACTTCTTCCTCGGTCACATCCTTATAGCCGACGCAAACGACGTCCTCGGTGTTGACGTAGACGATCCCCGTCAGCTGTTCCATCTCGAAACGCTGTGGATTGTACTTGCGAATCTCTTCAATGTCCGCAATCGGATTGTCGAAATCCAAAATCGCCGGATCGACGATGTAATCTTTTCCGCTCACGATCAAAGCAGGCCCTACCAAGACTTAGGTGCGTAGCTTTTTGTTCTTCGCCTTGCGCCCACGGTTGTTCGCGGGTCGCTTGCCGTGATTCGCTTTCTTGACTTTGCGGGTCGGTTTGGCCATGACTTCAAAACTCCTCATTAACGTTAGAGACTAATCTCGATGTTGGAATGGACAACTGCGCCAGTCCTCTTTTCTTCTATCAAACACGATGGCCACGGCCGAAAACTCCGTCGCCGGGACCAGGTTAGCTGGTCCGCCATGCGCGGACCCAGCCAGGGGCCCCACAAAGCGGGGACGCCGTGCCGTATCCCCTCCACGTATGTCCGAGCCTCCTAGTCTATCAATTCAGTGGCTGGCCGAAAAGTAAAGGAACACGCCGTCAGCGGCATTTTGGCCGCTAGATCGCTTATTTGTGATGGTTTCGCAATTCGGAGAACTTTCGTGGATGCTGGCAACTCCACTAGCAGGAGCTTCGGCTCGGTTCGGGTGATAGCTGTTCTCGGTCGTTAGCATGAACTCACCCGTGTTTCTCGTTAAATCATTGTGCGAACCGCGAAATGGTATCAGATGGGCTACTCCGTCGGAGACGAGGACGACACGCGGACGAGTTCATCTAGTTGAAATCGAGCCGCGCCGGAGTCAATCGCCTTGACGGCGTGGTTGGCTGCTTCCAACGTTGACGTTTCAATGCCAGCTGCCACTAATGCCGCCGCGGAGTTCATGACGACGATGTCCCGCGGAGGCCCTTTCGCGCCGTCGAGAATACTGTGAATCATCGCGGCACTGGCATTTGGGCCGTCAACCAACATCGCCTCTTTGCCTGTAGCGTTCAAGCCAAAATCGGCTGGACTCCAAACGAACTCATTAACCTGTCCGTTAGTGATTTCCGTCACAGCTGTCTCACCAGCGAGCGTAACTTCATCAAGTCCATCTTCTCCATGGACGACTAAGGCTCTCCGCGTACCCAACTTCAACAGCGCGGAGGCCAACAGCGGCCTCAGCTCAGGACGTCCAACTCCCAGCAGCTGATGTGGCGCGCCGGCGGGATTGCAAAGAGGCCCCAACATATTGAAGATCGTGGGAACGCCCAACTCACGGCGGACCGTGGCGACGTGCTTCATCGACGGGTGCATGAGCGGCGCGAAGCAAAAGCAAATACCGACCTCGTCCAGGCAGGCACTGATCTGACGTAAATCGGCCTGGATGTTCACACCCAACGTCTCGAGAACTTGGGAGGAACCGGAATGGCTCGTTATGCCGCGGTTACCGTGTTTGGCGACCTTGGCACCAGCCGCCGAGGCGACTATCGCCGAAGCCGTGCTGATATTGAACGTGCCTGACTCATCTCCGCCGGTCCCACATGTATCCAGTAGATCGTCGTGTTTCGACAGAATCCGCCGCATGTGCTGGCGCATGGCGAGCGCGGCACCGGCGACTTCGTCCACGCTCTCCCCTTTGGCTCTCAGCCCCAATAACAGCAGAGCGATTTGTTCATCCGAGCAACCACCTTCCATGATCAAACCGATGGCTTCGGCCATCTCGTCGACGGTCAAATCCTCTCCACCCGAAACTCGACCGAGAATCGTATCAAACACTGAATTCTTCTCCCGTGGAACGACCTGTCCGCTAAACGCAGCCGCTCAGATCATGGCAATCCGCGCGGTCCCTAATCATATAGGGTCGCCCGGCGGCGGAATATGGGCTGGCCACTGCCGGTCACGTTCGTCTTGTGGCAGCTCGCGGCGGTCCGTAGAATCTCGTTAGTGCGGTAAGACAATTGGGAGCGAATATAGGCAAGTTGGTCCATGGCTCGGAAAGTCATCATTGACTGCGATCCCGGCATCGATGACGCGGTCGCGCTCTGCATGGCGCTTTTCGACCCGGGATTGGACATCGTGGCCATTACAGCGGTCGAAGGCAACGTCGGCGCGGAACAATCCAGCCGAAATGTTCAGGCAATCGTCGAACAGTTGGATCCTCCCCGCTATCCACGATTTGGGACGGCCAGTCCGCCAACGAATTCGCCGGCGATGGATGCCAAAATGTTTCACGGCAGCGACGGATTGGCCAATTGGGATCGGCATGTTTCAGCTTTACATCACCAGCATCCCGCGGAAAAAGTGATTTGCGATGTGGTCCGCTCATCTCCTCAGGATGTCACCATCATTGCACTGGGGCCACTCACGAATGTCGCGCGAGCACTGGCTCGGGATCCAGAGATTGCGTCGCTGATTGGCAGCATCGTGATGATGGGAGGCAGCCTGAACGGTATCGGTAATGTCACTCCAGCCGCCGAATTCAACATGTACTACGATCCAGAGGCCGCTCACGACGTATTTCATTCACGAACCACCAAGACGCTGGTGCCGTTGGACGTGACCAACCTCGTCGAGTTGTCGTGGGACATCATGGGCGAGCTACCCAGCCATGCCACGCGGGCCGGCGCGCTGCTACATCACATCATCCCATTTGCCTTCCGCAGCCATCGCCAGCGGCTAGGGTTGGAACAGATCGTCATGCATGATGCGGTGGCTTTGTTGGCGGTTACGAACGCCTCCTTGTTTAGCACGGCGGAACTTTGTGGAGACGTGGAGACCCGTGGAGAGATCACCGTTGGCTCCACCGTATTCGACCGGCGACCCTGTCCGGATCGACGTCCCAACATGGAAGTCGCCACGTCCATCGATTCCGCCGAAGCGACCGACGCGATCTTGCGGGGCCTCACCCGTGCGGGGCGCGCGGGATAAAGTCAAATCCTATTCGCACGGACTTCATGCTTATCTTCATCTTCGGACCGTGCTGCGCTCCGCCACGCGTACATTCGCCGATAGCAGCTCACCATCACGAAAATAGACCATGGACATCTCCGCGCCCACCTCGGTCAGCCCAACCAGGTTCACGAGGTGGCCACCGTCCAAGATCCGCACACCGTTGTAGCGCAGGATCACATCGCCAATCTTCAAGCCCGCCAGTGCCGCCGGAGAGTCCTCCTTGATGCGCGTGACCCGTGTTCCGTGAGCCTGAGGAATTCCCATTTCACGTGCGTCAAAGGCGCTAAATTCTTCGTCCAAGCCGACTCCAAGGTACGATCGCTTCAGCACGCCGTCGCGAATCAGGCGCTCGGCCACGATTCGAGCCAGGCCGACCGGAATCGAAAACCCGATCCCTTCATTGCAGCCCGAGTTGCTGGCGATGGCCGTGTTGATACCTACCACCTCGCCGCGGAGATTGAGCAGCGGCCCGCCGCTATTTCCAGGATTGATGGCGGCGTCCGTTTGAATAAAATCCTGGATCTTGACGTCCTCGGAACCCAGTATCAGATTGCGGCGGCACTTGGCACTAACAATGCCGTGCGTGACGGAATGGCTGAGCCCAAAGGGGCTGCCGAACGCCAATACAAAATCGCCAATTTCCAGCGCGTCGCTGTCACCGATGCGGGCCGGTATGAGATCCTGTTCCTCAACGGCCAAAACCGCGACATCGGTCGCGGGATCCGAGAGGATCTTAGCTGGATGAACAACGCGTCCATCCCAATAGTGGACGTGAATGTCCCGCGGATCACAGTCGCTCACGACATGTCTATTCGTCAGGATGTAACGATCGCCAGCGAACTCGACGACAACTCCCGAACCTGCTTCCTCAACTCGGTCAGCGGCGTTTGAGGAAGAGATCTGAATCTTCTCCGATTGGATATGCACCACCGATGGCCTCAGCAGTTTTGCCACTTTACCGACGAGCGATTCGAGGCGATCTATGATCCTTGCATCGCGGGTCAATTCACTAAACACGCGAGAACGGTGTGCTTCGTCCAACAGTGCTTTCGACTCAATCGAGGCTTTCGACTCAATCGACGGAAGCGGTAGCGCGGGTCGTCGTGGTTCTAAACCGGGATCCAGTGCGATCTCGTCAGTTGCCTGAGTCGGTTTTGCCCCGTCAATGTCCAGTGTGCCACCGAACTGATCCGAAACGACCTCCTGTAACTGGGTCTCGTCAACCAGGGCGATAGCAGAAGTATGGGACTCCGTGGACGTAGTTCCCGCCACCGTCGGCGACGAGACTATGTCTTCATCGGCAGCGCTACATGTTTCGTAAGCCACCCAAAGTGAAATCGTGAGAGCCACGCCAAAGAAACACACCGAGATTCGACTGACCGGCCACTGCATAAGACAGCTCCTTTCCCTCCATGGAAGGTTGCGTCAAAGCCGCTGGAGTCAAAACCACCCTCGGGACGAGCCGCGTCCCACTTATTTGCACTGACTCGATGGGCCTGTTACCGTCTGCCGAAGAGTCCTAGGCAGCCGGCCTGATTCCGTTTACGAATCGGCCACGATGGCCGTTTGAGTGTCGTGCGGGATTCTCTCGAATAGCTGAATAGTTGCCGTGCGGAAACAAATGACCGTTGCCCCATCAAGTTAGCTCGTAGTCGGAAATCGCGGCATCGCCGTTTTCATTGTCGAAGATATTCGCCCAGTCGGCGACGTTGTTGGCATCGATTCCCTTTTTCTCTAACTCACGTTGGCAGTCAATGCAGCAGGTCGCATAGGGTAACGCTTGGAGGCGGGCCAATGGTATGGCTGAGTTGCATCCGGCACACTTTCCGTAACTGCCGTCGCGCATCCGCTCCAACGCCATGTCTAATTTGGCCAACTCGCGGCTTTCAACCTCCGCCAGCTGCGAACTGATCTCGTCTTGGGCTGAGTCCAACGCAAAGTCCACTACGTCGCCAGCCGACTGTTCGCGTAATTCCTTGAGCAGACTCAGATCACCAGCCAATGCCTTGCGCAACGCATCGCGCCGCTTCATGAGTACTTGCTTCAAGCTGTCCAAGGAGTCTTTTCGTGCCATGTTTCACCTTTGTCGTCTGTCCAGCAACCACGCTATCGCCATACGACCGAAAGTGGTCGGTAGCCAAAGGGGCCAGGCCAGAGCTCTGTTCGCTAGTGTGCCTTGTTCTCTTCCTAACACTTATCTCTTATGCCGCGAGAGATCCGATGTAGCCTCAGGCATCGCTTTCGCTCGCAGCCAAACTATAGTACGCACCTGGACAATGGGTGTGCAAAAACTACGGCGATCGGCGCCATGCTCTGGCTTCCATGCCTAACCGCAAACCCCTGGCTCAAAACAAGTTACGTTGCGCTGTTAGGTCCGGACGGCTGCCACGACGGTATTTTCGATCATCCGGATTGCCCCAACAGGACACTCTTCTTCTGGTTTCTCGGAAAAAACTCTTACTAAAAAGTCAATTCACACGGTCAACGACCGCATCTGGCCGCGCGAAACTCTCCTCCCACGGATAATCGGCACAATCGTCACGGAATTACAGTCGAATTGTCAGCTTCCGACGCCAACGACATACGGGGTGACTCCAATACCCTGTAAATGACGGCCATTGGAAATATGGGGGTTTTGACGCGAATCAGTTCATAAGCTACATGCCTTTGACAACATGCGCTAAGAACCGATCGTCGGCGATTCAAGATCTAGCGACGCCGAGCCAGCCCCGACTCCGTAATCCCCCAAATTTGGCAACTCAAGATGCTGACATTGACTGAAGCCCCCACACGTTCACTTGATCCATCGCATCTGCTCGGACGAGCGGGCGGCGCGCTAACGCTCCGCATTCACGGCAATGGCCAACCGGTGGAAACAGTCCGAATCACCGCCACCAAATTGAGCATCGGCGCCGCCAAAAGCTGTACCGTATGACTCCGCGCGCCTGGACTGTACCCCGTGCATTGCGTGGTCTTGCGTGGACATTCGCAATCCATCGTGCGCCGCTGGGCCAACCGTACGCTGCTCAATGGCCAACCCTTTCAAGACTCTCAACTGGAGATCGGCGACGTCATTCGGGTTGGTGGGATTGAGATTGAGGTCGTTGGCGACACACGAGGCAATGCGGAATCACGTGACGGTGGCTTGTCTCCAATGACTCCTCAGTCACACTCCGATATGCATCAACTGGTCGAACAGATTGACCAAACCCAACAACGCTTGTCGGCTTTGCAAGACGATCTTTGCTCGACACAGCATGAAGACTCCGCGGCGCTCGACTTACGCTTGGTCCAGTTGGAGAAGCGGATCGAACGGAAGGTAAAGGTTCACCACGAGACTGAAATCGGCGGACTCAGGGACAACATCCAGAGGCTTCAGCTTGCGCTGGATAAGGAACGGACGAAGCATGACCAACGGGTCGATGAATGGGTGGAGGAGAAAACACTCCTGGCGGTTCAACTGCAGAGTCGCTTGGCCGACTATGATCGTGCTAACACCGAACTGGATCAGCTAGCTGGCCGACTCAACCAATCGGAGAATGAGCTGGATGAAGCCCGGGAAAAATGGGCGAGCGACATCGAGATGCTGCGAGCCGAGCGAGATCAAAAACTCGCCAGCCTGGCCGAGCACAATGAAGGGCTGAGCCATCAACTGGCCGTCCGAGAAACCGATATGGACCAGCTAAGAAACCAGCTGGCTGGGCGCGACGTCGAGCTGGTCTCCAAGGTCGAAGAACTGCAACGGCAGCGCGACGATTTGGATCGTCAACGGCTTGGTTGGGAGAAAGAAAACGAAGTTCGAGTGACCGCTCTCCAGCAACGTTTTGACGAAGAAAAACTAGCGTGGACAGATCATCGATCGGACTTGGAGCGACAGATCTCCGGCCTGGAATCCAAAGTCGCCGAGATCGAATCCCTGCAAGCAACGGTGACTCAGTCGGAGATCGTTCAGATGGAATTCGAGTCCCATTGAAACTCTTGGAACGAAGAACGTGAACGTCTTCAAATAGAAAAAAACCGGCTCGAATCCGAACGAGCACGCCTAGAAATCGGGCAGGCCCAGCTACAAGAAGAACTTGGCCACCAACGCGATGAAGTGGAGCGGATCCAATCGGAGTTGGTAAATTCCAGCGAATCCACCGCGCGGGAAATCGATGAATTACGCGAGTCATGGCACCGTGAACGCGATCAATTCCAGGCTAATCGCTCGGACGTCGAGGCGCGGATCGAATGCCGCGATCAAGAGCTATCTGAGATTCGACTCCAACTCAAGCAGACGGAAGCCGACTACAGATCCGCGACCGAACAGTTGCAAACGCTCCAGCAAGATCGCGATGAGTGGTCCGCGCGGCATGCAGAGTTGGAAGAAGCGCTCGCCAGTCGCAAGAACGAAGTGAACCAGCTTCGATCCGAAATCGATAGCGGCCTCCAGACTCAGGAGTCCGAGTCGGCGCGGATCGAAGCGAGGCACGGTGAAGTCATAAACGAATACCAAGCCCGCGTGGAACAACTGGAGGAGCAGAATCAAAAGCTGGCAAACCAACGTCGCGAGGTCGAAGAGAATCTGGTTCGCCAATCCGAGGCGATGAATCAGGTCGCCCAGGAGCTGGCCGAAGCGAAAGAGGCACTCGAACGGTGGGAAAACGCCCAGCCTGAGTCCGTGGCGGACGAAGTCCTAAACGAATACGAAACCCGCGTGCAACAACTCGAAGAGCAGAACCAAAAGCTGGCAGACCAGCGTCACGAAGTCGAAGAGAACCTGGTTCGCCGGTCCGAAGCGATGGATCAGGTCGCCCAGGAGTTGGCCGAAGCGAAAGAGGCACTTGAAAGGTTGGAAAACGCCCAGCCGGAACCGATCGCGGACGAAGTCGTCAATGACTATCAAGCCCGCGTGGAACAACTGGAAGAGCAGAATCAACAGTTGGCAGACCAGCGTCGTGAAGTCGAAGAGAACCTGGTTCAGCAGTCCGAAGCGATGGACCAGGTCGCCCGGGAGTTGGCTGAAGTGAAAGAGGCGCTGAAAAGGTTGGAAAACGCCCAGCCGGAACCGATCGCGGACGAAGTCATCAATGACTATCAAGCCCGCGTGGAACAACTGGAAGAGCAGAATCAAGAGCTGGTAGAACAGCGTCGTGAAGTCGAAGAGAACCTGGTTCAACAGTCCGAAGCGATGGACCAGATCGCCCAGGAGTTGGCCGAAGCGAAAGAGGCACTGGAAAGGTGGGAAAACGCCCAACCGGAACCGGTCGCGGACGAAGTCGTTGATGACTATCAAGCCCGCATGGAACAACTGGAAGAGCAGAATCAAAAGCTGGCAGACCAGCGCCACGAAGCCGAAGAGAACCTAGTTTGCCAGTCCGAAGCGATGGATCAGGTCGCCCAGGAGTTGGCCGAAGCAAAAGAGGCACTGGAAAGGTGGCAAACCGCCGAGCCGGAACCGGTCGCGGACGAAGTGGTCAATGACTATCAAGCCCGCATGGAACAACTGGAAGAGCAGAATCAAGAGCTGGCAGACGAGCGTCGTGAAGTCGAAGAGAACCTGGTTCGCCAGTCCGAAGCGATGGATCAGGTCGCCCAGGAGTTGGCCGAAGCGAAAGAGGCATTGAAGCAACGCGAATTCAAGCAGTCGGATTCGCTGATCATGGATGAGGCGTTCAGCCACTGCGACGCGGACGAGTGGTCTGGTGCAACAGCCGCGGCCGCCTTGCCGCTGGAAGAGTGCCTAGACCAACAGTTGTCAGAAACGCGACCACTGGACACCTCCACCGATGGGGCGACCGGGGCGTCCAACGAAGTCCCAACGGATCAATTCATCAGTGAAGAAGCAGACGTCGTTCTCGAGGATCGCCTAGACAATCCCTCGTTCGACGAATCGCATCCGATTGAAGATGCCGCAGCCGATTGCTTGAACTCATTTGAGTCCATTGAACCGTCTGCCCAAATGGACGCCATCGACGTCTCCACAACGCCAGATACACGGTCCGATGAGGTTGAGCTGCCTACCGAGGAGGTTGACCGCGATGAGTTCGCCGAGGCCGATGGCGCCGCCGATACCGACGACTTTCCGTCGCCAGAAACATGGTCCGACGACGTTGAACTGCCTAGCGAGGAGGGCAACTGGGATGATTTCGCCGAGCAAGAAATCGCGGTCGACACCGAGAACTCTGAGTCACCCGATACGCGGTCCAACGAGGTAGAGCCGTCAACGGAAGAGGGCGACTGGGATGATTTCGCCGATACCGAATTCGCGGCCGATACGGACGAACTCGCGTCGCCAGATACATATCCAACAAGGGTCGAATCGCCAGCAGCCGACGAATTCCCAGCAGCCGACGAATCGCCAGCGGACGACGGGCCGCCAGCGGACGACGGGCCGGAGGACGAGTTCGCTGGTACACAAAGCATCGACCCGAAGGACGAGTTCGCTGGTACACAAAGCATCGACCCGGAGGACGAGTTCGCTGGTACACAAAGCATCGACCCGAAGGACGAGTTCGCTGGTACACAAAGCATCGACGAGACCGGCCACATGGGGTCGCCGGAACCTGGAGTCAACCTGTCCGAAGAAAGCACGCATCCGAAACGGAACGATGATTCGACCGCGATCGACCGCGAACTAGATGACCGATCGGCCTCAGCGGCTCAATGCGACGTCCAGGAGCCCCCCATGAGTTCCCACCGATTCCAGATTGGGTCAAGGAGATTACAGACCAAACTGACACACATACAATCCAACTCGACTTGACCTCTGACATCACCGACGAGGAACGGACGGACGTCCGTGACACCGATTTCAATGAACCGGTCACGTCCATCGCGGAGTCCACGACGGGCGCTGCGTCTCAAACCGACTCGGCAATCAATGAGGCCTTTGGCCCGTTGTGGACCGAGTCGGCTGAAGACAATGACGAGGATCGCATCACTCCCAATGACGGGAGTCAGGACCAGGTGGATGGGCAGCCGGTCGATCAGCTCGAGCAACCATTGGACCGATCACCTCTCCGCCAGGAAGAACTCGTTTTTACTGAACCGACGGACAAGCCACCTCTCGAGATGGCGTCCATCTTATCGAAGTTCGGCTATGATGCGTCGGACGAGCCAGAGGAGCGGGAGTCAGGCAGCCATGGGCCGGACGAGGCAAACAAGTTCACAGCGCAAGGTGCATCCAACATCGAATCAGACTCACTGGATCTAGGCAGTGACGCTTCTAGCGAGATGGCTCAGGAAGATTTGTCGATTCACGACTATATGTCCCAGCTGATGCAACGTGTTTCTGGTTCGGCCAGCGGTGCAAACGACTCAAGTCTTCTGCCAACGTCTAATACCATCCTTAACACGAAGACGGCGGTGGACGAAGCGCCCAGCCAAACGGAGGTGGCGAATGCGATCGAGCCCACGATTGCGGAGGGTCCGGAGACGACGCTCAAGCCCGAAGATTTCCGGCCCAGGAGCCAAGCTCCCGAACAGTCCTCCAGTTTACAAGCCATGCGCGATTTGGCGAACCAGATGGCGCGCACGGCCATCGATCGGCACACGACGGTTGAACGTGGCGATACTGCCTTGACGCATCTGGCCTTCGCCGGAGTCGGGACCGTTTCGTCTGGTTTTTCCACTGATTTTCTGCCCGCCCGGATCGTCACTGTTCATCGCCGGATGTGTCGGAGCCGGACTATCACTGGCTTGGACGCTTCGCTCTTTGATGCGACTGGTAACCGCTCGCAAAAAAAATGCGGTGAGCGCGACCTTTGTTTCGTCTGACGACCCGCTGTGGAGCGAACCGGTCAACGAAGAGCCTGGAAGTGTGATCGTAGCAGGCGAAGAGAGCGAAGAGAAAGTATGACGACGCCAATCGCGGATTTGGCACCTCGCGGATACAGAGGATCGCTCCAAGAATCGTATCGCTGTTGACCGGCGAAAATGGTACAATGTCCGTCGCGACTGGCTGATACGAGAACCAATAGTCCCGCGAGCGAGATGGTGATGGATCCCTCCGAATTAATGCATCTGGCCATTGAAAAGACCCAATCTGGCATTGCTGCTGGACAGTCGCCGTTCGGTTGCGCGATCGCGCGGGGTGACGAGATTCTGGCGGTCAGCCACAACGTGGTTTGGTCCACCAACGACATCACCGCGCATGCCGAGATCACCGCGCTTCGTGAGGCGTGTCGAACTGCTCACGCGATTCTATTGGACGATTGCATCGTCGCCACAACTTGCGAGCCATGCCCGATGTGCATGTCGGCATTGCATTGGGCACGCGTCAAGACGGTTTTCTTTGGGGCAACCATCGAGGATGCTGAGAACGCAGGCTTTAACGAACTGACCCTCGCCGCGGCCGAAGTCATTCGGCTGGGTCGAAGCCAAGTGCAACTGGTCGGCGACGTCATGCGAGCTGAATGCGTGAACCTTTTCGATCGCTGGAAGGCGGCTGGCGGCGCCGCTTATTAGAGCATTGGACGCTCAATTTGACGGATATTCCACCGTCACGTTGGTGGAAATTCCGCCCCGGGGAGTAAAGGACGCAACCAGTTTCAACTTCCTTGGGTGCAGTCGGCCCACCAAGTCGTCCAGGATCCGATTCGTAATGTTCTCATAGAAGATCCCTTCGTTGCGAAACTGCTGCAGGTAAATCTTTAGGCTCTTCAACTCCACGCAGAGCTTGTCGGGAGTATAAGTAAAATAAAGCGTGGCAAAGTCTGGGTGTCCAGTCTTGGGACATACAGAAGTGAATTCTGGGCAGATGATTTCGATCTGATAATCTCGGTTGGGAAACTGGTTTTCGAAAGTTTCCAACAGCTCAATGAAGTTGTCTTCGCTCATTTGTGTGCTCCTTTCCTCGTCCCAGTTATTCTGGCATGATGAAGCCGGGAGTCCAAGAGGCAGCGTGTCCAAGAGGCAGCGTGTCCAACGGGCAGCGTGCCCAAGGCAGCGTGCCCAAGAGGCAGCGTGTCCAAGAGGCAGCATGTCCAAGAGGCAGCATGTCCAACGGGTAGCATGTCCAACGGGTAGCATGTCCAACGGGTAGCATGTCCAACGGGCAGCGAGAACGGGTCAGCATCGGTGAAAGTCACGGAGATCTACAAGTCGATTCAGGGCGAAGGGTTCCTCACGGGAACTGAATGCGTTTTCGTGCGCGCCAGCGGCTGTAATCTGCGCTGTCGGTTTTGCGATACCCCATACGCTTCGTGGGAGCCAGAAGGACAGGACCTATCGGTGCCAGAGATTGTGGCCGAAGTGGATGCAATGCGCGCCGATCACGTGGTGATTACGGGTGGCGAACCGATGCTTTTCGCCGAAATGATACCGCTCTGCACTGACCTCCATCGGCAGAGAATTCACATCACGATTGAAACGGCCGGCACGCTGTATTTGCCGGTGGCCTGTGACCTGATGTCGATCAGCCCCAAACTTTCCAATTCCACGCCGGAAAAAGCCCCGGATCCAAAATGGCATCTTCGACACGAACGCTCGCGGCACGTTCCGGATGTCCTGGAAAAACTGATTGGTGAGTTCCATTACCAATTCAAATTCGTGATCGATTCCGCGGCCGATGTCGACGAAGTGGAGCTGTATTTGACCCAATTCCCCGCGATCGACCGTTCCCGTGTGATGTTGATGCCAGAAGGAACCACCACCGAGGATCTACAGGTTACCGGGCGATGGCTGGCCAATTACTGCCAGCAGCACTCGTTGAGCTTCTGCCCGCGACGTCACATCGAATGGTTTGGTTTGGCCCGTGGGACCTAAGAATCGCTTTTTGAAGTTGCGCTAGTTCAGATCAACTGGATAACATCACGCACGGCAGTCGTCAACGACCGAGACGCCATCACAAAGTTGGTATGCGTCGAGACCTCCGGTTGGATCTCCGCGAACAATCGAGCGGCGGCTTTGAGTTTAGTGAGCTTTTTCTTCACCTTGCGCAGGTATCCTTCGGCGTCGCCCGACTTGTACGGTTCGCCCAACGCCAACATGGTGTCGTACAAGTCGCGCTGGACCTGTTGAAGCTCCTCATCGTCCTGGGCTTCATCCGAATGTTTGAGAAACGCACGGACCATCCATATATGGCTGATCAACAGCTCGATACGTTCCATCTTTTCATGCGGAGTCATTGGTAGCTGCCGGCCGCGAGAAGAAGCGGCCATTCCGGTCCGAGCTTACGACGATGAGGCAGGCGCTCTTTCTTCCGCGTGTTCCGACGGTTTGGGAGCCCCCTTCGGGGCAAACACCAGCACGCAGACAGCGCCGACGATGACGCCGAGCAGGCTTGCGAAGAACATGATCCCGGGACTGGCCAGCTGCATGTCTCCGAACGTCGCCTTCGTGAGACTGGTCCAAGTATTAATCACCGGCGCGCCGCCGAATACTAACGGCATCACGAAGACAGGCTTGCCACCATAGTTAAATGCCATGATGATACCCAACGCGCCCACCGCCCCAGCAACCCCGGCTCCGAGCGACCAGGCCAATCCCGGAATGGTCCACTCTCCAGGCTCGCTAGATGAAACCAGTATGAGCACGGGAACAATCACAGCGATCAAAAAATAAGCGACTCCCACGCACAAGAAAGGCCGTAGTCGGCTGCCCTCCATCTTTGTCTGACCCTTGTGCAGTGTGGGGCCGTAGCAGCCCCAACAGGCCACGGTCACGAGGACGGACAATAGAGTCCCAATCCACCAGGTCGACGGTTCGGATTCGTGGACGGATTCCTCGCTAGCAGCCATGGTGACCGATTCCATTGCGGGAGGCTTGACCGGCTTGGGCTTGAAAACCAACACGCCAGAGGCTCCAGCGGCGACTAGCACCACACCTGCCAAGAATAACGGCCCGACCTTGCCCACCGACTTAGTCAGCCACATCGTCACGATCGTGTTGATCACCGGCGCGCCACCGAAAACAATCGGCATCACGAATATCGGTTTGCCACCAAATTTAAAGGCGAAAATGATGCCCAACGCCCCAACCGCCCCGACTGCACCGGCCAGCAGGGACCACATGACTCCCGCCAGAGTCCATTTTCCAACCTCCCGACGAGTCGTCATCATGGCCAACGGCACGATGACGGCCACTAGGAAATACGCCATGCCGACGCACGCGAACGGGCGCCACTTACTATTGCCCATCGCCTCTTGGCCCACGTGCAGGGTCGGCCCATAGATGCCCCAAGCCACAATCGTCAGGGCTACGAAAACTAAAATCAACGGCCATCGGATCATCGGCTACTACTCTCGATCTCTGAGTACTGATTGAACGTGTTTTCTTGTCATCGCGTGTGCGCGGCGTCTACCGCCGCATTCTAGTTCAACCCGAGCGTCTTGGGGACGGCTCCACGCGTTATTCCCCCCGCAGCGTCTGCAAAACCGGCGTACGCAGGGCGACACGGACCGACCACCAACTCGTTAACAACCCCACGACAACGACCGCCGCCAATGTCATGGCTAACTGGCCCCATGGTATCCCTGCCGCGCCGAGCCACCAGTGAGGCAGAATCGCCACCATCGCTGAAAAAACGCCGCACAGCAATCCCGTCCTTAACAGGTACCACTGCTCGCGGGTGACCAATTCACGAATCCGGGCTGCCGAGAATCCTACCGACCGCAGGAGGGCCAACTCACCGCGACGTTCGATCACACTGCGGATTTGGACCACGGCCAACCCGACGGTCCCCAGTAAAAGCCCCAACCCACCCAAGCTTTGAAAGGTCGACAGATATGTATTCTGCACGTTCAACAGCTCTTCCAACTGCTGCCGGGCATCCTCCACATCGAATCCTTCATCGCGCAATCGCTGCTCCAAGAAACCAGCGACACGTTCGGAGGCTCCCACGGGCGAACGGATTAAGAAGAACTGGTAACCGCTAATGGACGGAAAATGCCGCAGCAGATGTTGCTCGGAGATGATCAGCCGGCCCTGCAGAACGCTATTCGATAGCAATCCGACAATGCGGAAACGGATGGGCTGGCCCGTGCCGTAGTCGAATTCAAACTCTTCACCCATATTGCCGCCAAGATGCAACGCATAGAGTGCTGTGTTCTTGTCCAGGATAACAGGAACCACCTCGTCATCAGGCTGTTCAAACAGCCGCGACCAGACGGCGGCCCGCTCATCACTAGTGGTTGCGGTGGGACCAGCAAAGGCAAACCCTCCGTGGGCGTCGTCGCTGGGAGACAGCTCCGCGAAAGTTAAAGGAACTCCCAACAGTTGCGGCTTGGAGGTTTGGAAAAGATTACGGCAGCTGGCATCCTCGCCGCGATTCCAACGCATGCCCACGATTGTGGAGCCCTCTAACTGCGAGGCGTCGTCGCCGAACAACTCTTGACGACCGTCATCCGTGTTGAGGTCAACGTACAACGATCGGTCTGTTTGGCCGATCAGATCGAATCCGCCGGTCCCTTGCTCGGTCGGCTCCAGCCGAAACGCAGCGATCGCTACGATCAAGAAACAGGCCATCGCCATCATCCCCATCGTGAGTCCACTGCGTAGCGGATTACGGGCAGCGGATTGTTTGGCCAGAACCGACAGGCTCATGCGGGACTGACCGCGATCGTCGCGGACCGATTGTCGTAAGCGGTTGCCAATCCACAGCAGCAGCGCGGCCAAGGTGACAAATCCCGATCCCATGAAGGCCCCCGCGCGGGCTTCGTTCTTGAGCGATGTCGCCATGACGGCCAGGCACAGCGCGACGACCAGGAGGCCCGGCGGAATCAACGCGACGGCTCGACTTTGGCCCGTTCGCCCGGGCCAAGTTAACGTCGCTCCTTTTCCGGCCAGTAGGCGAGTGGTCGGGATTCGTCGTAACCGTGACAACGATATGGTGATGACTGCCAAGCACATCGCCACGGTGGCGACGAGCCCGATTCCCAGGCTTCCCAAATTAACGTGGAGACGAAGGAAGGGCGTGACAACGGCCTCCAACCACCATGTGCGCAGCCCGACTAACATCAATGCCGCGTAACCGACGCCAAAGATCACTCCCGCCAGCCCCCCGGCGATAGCCACCGCGGCGTTCTCGCACATCCAGTTTCGCCGCACCTGGCGCATGGACCAACCGTTCGCCAAAAGGGTGCCAATTTCTCGCAGACGCAAGTCAACACTCAAACGAAACAGCAATCCAACCAAGATCAACGCGGCCACGATCACAAAAAAACTGAAACCCAAGAACAATAAGCCAAAAGGGGTAGTTCCCGAGGCGGCCTGCAATCCGTCGTGTTTTATCGCGCGGAACCGAAAACCGATTTCCGACTGGACGTTTCGCAGCGCCGACTGCAATCGATTCGAAACGGTCTCCACCGTGACTTCGTCGGTCATTGGCGTTCTGATCGCCGTTACGTCGCCGAACCGACTGGCCCACAGCCGTTGGCCCGTCACCAGACTGACAAAAGCCTTCGGCGTGGTACGATGATTCTCCCAATACTCTTCGTCGCGATCCTGAATGAGTCCGTTGTCGAATGGAAATGGAGGGTCCCAGTCCTCGATTGCGGCGCGATCCGTAATGCCCTCGACAACCGGCGTGAAGTTTGGGTCGTTGGCTAATGTCGGTCGATCGGCGAACTGTGCGGGCGAAGGACGCGTAAAGCCGCTGGACGGTTCGGTCAACGCCACGATCCCACCGACTGGTAGCGTGGTTGTCTCCTCGCGAACCTCCCCGTGAGTCCTTTCAGGTGCGAAATAGCGAATCTCGATTAAATCCCCTATCTCGGCGGACAGCTGCCCCCGCGACCATTGATTTAGATAGATGACGTCCACTTCAAGCGGCTCGGATCCGCCAAGCCCGATCAAGGAAGCGTTACCCACACCCGTGACGATCGAGTAGGGGAGGGGCACCTTGTCGCGCTGACTCAAATTGCTAATTCGATTCGCCAAATACGTAATCGTCGGTTGGGCTCGATACTCTTCTAGACAGTCCAAAGTGGCTTCGCTTGCCGCCGGCTCAAAGACAAGCCGCTCGCTGGTCACCTGAACGTAATCGAAGATGACTTCAGGCTTGTCTTCGCCGTCAGCCAAGAAATCAAGCGAATGCCGGTTGACGGCGTACCCAAAATCTTCGAGCCGTGGCTGAAGTAGCTGTCCCAATCGTCGCGCCGCCTCTTCGGGTTCGACAACGCCAGCCGATTTTTTCGCGGCGATCAACAGCGTGTTGACGCGTGCCTTCTGGTCCAGCGACATTTGCACTCGATCCAGCGCGACAAAGGCATTCCTCGGCAGCTGCTGGGTGGGATGAAAACTGAATCGTCCAATTCCTTGGGCGGGGACGATGTCGACAACCTCGAGATTCGTTAACCCGCGAACACGATTCGATCGGCGGCCCAGCGGGCTATCCGCCGGGACTTGATTGGACCTGGGAATCCGCAACAAGATCCTGTCTCCCACGCGAGCGCCCAGCGCGGTCGCCAATGGTTCGTTCAACACCACCTGGTCACCCTGGGGATGACGGGTCGGACGTACGCCTGAATCATCCAATCGCCAAAAGTTTTTGCCGATGGCAAACAGTGTGACCTGGCCGACTCGCACAATACGATCTCGGCCGCCCTGGGGGTCGGCCCAGGTCGCCTGGCTGGAAATTTGCGGAATGACGATGGCCGGCACAGCCATCTCGTTTTCGCTGGCGAACCCCGCGGACGCGGCCAATTCTTCGGCAAGCTGTTGTCGAAAGAAGCGATCGGACAAGAGAAGGTAGTCGATTCGTCCCAACCGTTCCAATGTCAACTCGCGCAGGCTGCCCCGCATGGAGTCTCCGACTAGTAGAGCGCCGGTCAGCACGGCGGTGGCAACAGCGACTCCCAACGCCACGGCGAGATTCATTCGCCAATGATGCTGAAGACTACGAATCGTTAGATCAATCGGTTTCATTTTCACCTGAGGCGATGAACTCGTGGCGCAGTGAACCGTTGTCGAGAACCAGCTGTTGATCAAAGTAGCCGGCAATTTCCTCACTGTGCGTAACCACCACAAGGACCGTGCGCTGGTCTGGGTCCGACTGAATCTCACTGAGCAGTTGGGCCATCCTCAGGGCGTTATTTCGATCGAGATTCCCCGTTGGCTCGTCGGCCAGGATGAGCGAAGGCCGGTTGAGTAACGCACGGGCCACTGCCACCCGTTGTTGCTCACCTCCGGAGATTTCGGCAGGCCGATGCTGCTGTCGATCCGCCAATCCGACACGCTCTAAAAGCTCCCGCGCCCGCTGGTCGGTCTCCGAGTTCACCGCACCGTGGGCCAAAGCCGGAATCAGGACGTTCTCCAGGATCGTCAATTGAGGAAGCAGATGATGTTGTTGGAAAATAAACCCAATCTTTTCGTTACGGAAGCGAGCCAGCGATGGCTCGTCCATTGAAAACGGGTCGGCTTCATCCAGTTGGACCGATCCGGACGTGGGCTCGTCCAGGGTCCCAAGAATATGCAATAGGGTGCTCTTCCCTGAGCCGCTAGGCCCTAAAATCGCCGCACTCTCCCCTCCGCGAAGCTGCAGACTGACATCGCACAACACCACTAACGGCTCGGACCGTGTCGGAAACTCCTTTCGCAAGTGGCTGGCGACGAGATGGGTCATATTAGGTTTCGGGGAAAGCGGATGTCTGGCGAGATACGACGATTGTACCGGTATAAACCATCCTGCCCACGTGGCTGGAATCAGGTTTGGCGGCCGCTGCCGTCGACAACTTCAGGACTCCTGATCTCGCAGCCAATTCTTCGGAGAATCCTGTGTCGCAAGCGGAAATCAAAGTGAGACCCCTGCCGGCTTGTCCCAATGGCACTAAGCTTACGAACAGACTCGTTGTAGCCGAGCAACACTAGCCTGACGCGCAAGCGAGGAGTGGGGCCGTTGGCCCGCGAATACGCTAAACGCTGCCATACGAGTCCGAAACCGACGCCGCGCCGGCACTTCCATCGGTGCTCTGCTCGCTTGCGCGTCAGGCTAGAGTTTTCTCGCCCATACGTCGCTGTTTTCAAGCTTAGTGCCATTGGGCTTGTCCGGCAGGTGAATGAGATTGACAGGCTAGCTCGCGGCCACCCAAAAATCCGCCCAACTATTCCCCGTTCGCCGCCTTCGGCGGCGAACG
>Ga0310121_10000684_pt1 | contig 36351 bp, 28 predicted proteins | sample CB27_Tmax_986_MG_FD_203504 | JGI IMG/M metagenome (GOLD analysis project Ga0310121, IMG submission 203504) | Marine microbial communities from Western Arctic Ocean, Canada - CB27_Tmax_986 | ecosystem: Environmental > Aquatic > Marine > Oceanic | place: Canada: Western Arctic Ocean | collected...
AACGAATGAGAAGATTTTCGCAGAAATTCGCAGTCATGGTCGTACTCCTGGGTCTCCTGGGCCCACTGCCTGCCGCTCTCGCCCAGGACTCGTCTCCGAGCCAGCCAAAAGTTTCCGCCCAGGAGAAAAAGCTCACCCTGGGCCAACTCATCGCCCGGGGCGGATTGACCATGTTTCCGCTGGGACTATTCTCGATCGCAGTTGTCGCCCTGGTCATTCGCAATCAAATGACCTTGAAGGAATCCGTCCTGTTGCCACCCGAGGCCTCTGCTCGCCTGACGAATTTCGTGCAAGCCGGCCACATTGAGGAGGCGCAGGAATATTGCGAAACCAACAGGTCCCTGCTCACCGACACCTTCTCAGCCGGACTCGAACGCGCCGCTTCGGGAACGGCCACCGTGGAAGTCGTAAAGGAAGCCATCGAAGACGCGGGCACCGAGCAGATGCTCTCGCTGATGCGCCCGATCAACTACCTGTCCATCATTGGGGCGGTAGCTCCAATGCTTGGATTACTCGGCACCGTCAGCGGCATGATCAAGGCCTTTCAAACCATCTCCGTCGGCGGCATGGGAAAGCCGGAACTCCTGGCCCAGAATATCGGCGAAGCGCTCGTGACCACCGCGACCGGACTGATCATCGCGATTCCGGCCATGCTTTTCTATTTCTACTTCAAAAACAACTTCATGAAAACGATGGCCTCGTTGGGTCGACAGACCGGATCGCTGGTTGAAATCCTTCGGGGCCATACGCTGACGGCGGGCGAGGATTGAAATTTCCCCTTCCAGGCATCACGGAAGACGAATCGGTGCAGATGGCTCCGATGATCGATATGGTTTTCCTTCTCCTCATTTTTTTCATGGTAGCCTCCCACCTGAATAAAATGGACCGGGTTGAAATCGAACCGCCTATCGCTGAGAATTCCGCGGTCCCGGACGAACTGGCCGGCCGGAGAACCATCACCATCAAAGCGGACGACACCATTTTCGTCGGAAGCACGTCGCGGGAACTGGAGGAGGTTGCGCCGCTGGTTGAGAGTGCGAAGCGGCACGAGCCGCACCTCAAGATTTACCTCCGCGCGGACCGCAATGTGAAACACAAACGCGTCCGGGACGTGATGAAGGCCTGCGCGGACGCGGGCGTGCTCGAGATCATTTTCGCAACCTACGAGAGCGACCGGTCGTGAACCCGGTTCTCAAAGAACTCATGGAGGAGCGCACGGAATTGCCGATCGCCCCGCTGATCGACGTGGTTTTCCTCCTGCTGATTTACTTCATGGTGGTGGCTTCGCTGCGTCCCCAGGAAGCCGACCTGGGTATTACCCTGCCGGGAACGATCCTGCAGTCCCGGACCGTGAGCATGCCGGACGAACAGATCGTCGATGTACGGAAAGACGGAACGGTTGTGTTGAACGGGCGGTTGTACGGAGAGTCGCATCAGCGCGAGATCCCCGGCCTGGCCGCGACTCTGTATCGCTATAAGCAAGCAGCGGAGTCGACGGACTCCAAGGCGTTGATTACCGTGCAGGCGGCCGATGAAGCCCGGCACGAACGCGTCGTGGACGTCCTCAATGTCTGCGCGGGAGTCGGCATCAAATATGTCACGTTCGGCCTGGGCGAATAACATCCTTTCCGTCGCCACTCGTGCATGCATCGTGGCGGCCCTTCTTGCCGCCCTGCCGCACAATCGTTGCGCGGCACAGGAGTTGACCGTCTATGAGATGTCGCTCCAGGAGCTCTACCGCGCTGCGTCCTACGGAATCCAGACGCGTAAGTACGCCAATGCGACCCCCAACCTTCGTGAGATCATTGCGCGGCTGCCGGATCCACAACTGGATTCGGCAATCCGCATGCTGGAGTACGGCATGTATCACCTTCCCGTCTGCCACATCGAGATGAACAACCTGGACGACGCCCTTGCCGATTTCGATTCCTATCTGAAACGATTCCCCAAGGGGACCTACCATGAACAGGCTCGCATTCTGGTGGCGGAGATTCACGCTGCCCATGAATCTTGGGATAAAGTCGTCGAAACCACCCAGACCCTGTTGAATTTTCAGCACATCAGGCCTTCACGCCACGTGCTGGCCGCCTACTTGAACGGGGAAGCGAAGTTTCGCCTGGAACAATGGAATAAGGCCGTGACTCCGCTTATCTACGTATTCGAGCGGGGCCGGGATCCCGACATCCAATCCGAGGCGGCCGTCATGGCCACGATCAGCCTGCTCCGGCTGGAACGTATCAGCGAATTGTTCCGATTTCTACCGCTTGTTTACCAGACTTCGGCGCAATACGACATCGAGTTGAACATCGCTCTGATTGAGGGCGGCGACAGTCGTTTCGGTTTGGGAGAGTTCGAGGAGGCGCTCCTTCTGTACCGGCCCGTCTACTCCAAACCGGAGTTGCTCCGGCAGCTCGGCGCTCGTATCCGGGAGGCCAAGCGGAAACGGGAACTCCTTTACCAGAGCGGAATGGACCTTGGCGAAATCCTCAGTCTGCGGCGGAAGTACACGCGACTTCTCACATCGCTGGAGCGCCAGCGGGAGACAGCCGCAAAGTTTCCTGAATACGACCAGCAACTCGTCATGCGGCTGGCCGAAACGCATCGGCAACTGGAGAGAAACTGGGAGGCTATGCTCCAGTTTCACAGTATTTTCGACCAATGGCCCGGGCACGAGTTGGCGGAAGAAGCGCTCTACCTCGCCTTTACAACCGCGCTCGATCTCGTCGCGGAGGAGCGTGCGCTGCGGGAAGGTTACGATTATCTCGAGGCCTTTCCCGCGGGCGAATTTTACGAACTGGTCAGCCTCACGGTGGCGCAAATGCACCTGGCCCGCGAGGAATGGCGCGACTGCGTCGATATAGGCATCGAAGCCCTCGATATCGTTCCCGAACACGAAATGCGCGCGCAACTCGACTTCCTCATTGGCTACTCCCATTTTCAACTGGAGGAATTGCCGCAGGCTCTCGACCGTTTCGGAGAAATCAGGGAGGAGTATCCTCAGAGCGACGTGAAAGAGGATGCGGACTACTGGCATCCGATGACCCACCTGTTCCTCCAGGAGTACCTGCCTGCCCGCAACGAATTTGGGGAGTTCCTTGACCGGTACGTCGAAAGCTCCTACCTGGAGGACGCCTCCTACCGGCTCGGCATCGCACAGTATGGGGACGACGATTTCGACGCCGCGGAAAAAACCTTCCAACAATTCGTCAAGCAGTACCCGGAGAGCAAATTACTGGCGGAGGCTTGCTGCATGCTCGGCGATATTTACGCGTCCTGGGCCAAGCTTGGTGAAGCCGTACAGTATTACACCACCGGCATCCAGAAAGCGCAGAATGTGGTGCACGTGAATTACGGGACCTTTCAAACCGCGCGCGTATTCGAGCTGCAGGGAAAATTCGAGGAGATCATCTGGTTATTCAGGTCCTACATCGACCAGTACGAAGAAGTAGGAAACGTATCGCAGGCCCTCTACTGGATCGGCAACATGCAGATTCGCCTGGGCCGGGAGCAGGAAGGCTTCGAGACGTTCCTTTCGGGTATCGAGGAATATGGGAATGATCCGAGGAACTTCGGAATCGATATGATCGTTCGCGATCTAATCGCCGACCAGGCCGAGTCCGCCGAGTCCGCTAAGCGCCGCGAGTTCATGAAGTCGCTCCGGGAAAAACTTTCGGGCAGCAGAGCGGACAACAAAAAGACCCTGGAATTGCGCCTGTTGACCCTGTTCGCGGAGTCGCAGCGGGATGCGATCCAACGAGGAAAGATGATGGCGGTACTCGTGAAGGAGCGCAATCTTGAGCATGCGGCTCCCATTGCCCTCCTCACGATGGGAAATGAAGCGTCCTCGCGGAAAAAGCAAAAGATCGCGGAAGCGGCTTATGGAAAACTACTCAGCGAATACGGCGAATCCGATCTCGCGCTCGAGGCATCCATGGGTCTCGGCGACCTGTACGCGATTCAAGGCAGAGGGCAGGACGCCATCGACCTGTACCGCAAGGTGATCTCCCGTTTTCCCGGCGAACCACGAGCGGGCGACGCACAAAAGAGGATCGGCGATGTTCTTCGCGAGCAGAAAAACTATTCCGAGGCCGTGCTCGCGTATCAAACCGTGCTCTCAGTCCGGGATTGGAGAGGACCTCTCTGGCCGGAGTCGCTGTACTGGATCGGCGAATGCCACCGGCAACAGGGGCAATACGAGGAGGCGTTCGCCCACTTTCAGCGCATCTACGTACTCTATGAACACTACGTGCCCTGGATGGCAAAGGGCTACATTGCCAGCGCGGAATGCATGGAAAAACTCAACCGGAAACAAGATGCGGTGCGGCACTACCGGGAAATGCTGGAGCGTCCCGAATTGAAGGATACCGACGAAGTGAAAACCGCGGCCGAAGCCCTCGAAAGGCTGGGACTAGACTCATGACAATCCGACGTCCCGCACTACGACCCTACGTAATCGTTTTAATTTGCGCGCCCTTGATCTCCGTGACGGCTCACGCGGCTGATCCGCCGAATGTCCAGGTGTGGCTCGACAAGGAACTGAGCTGGGACGCAACCCTGGTGGGAAGGACCCATTCGGGCGATCAGATCCGCTTTCTCCGGAAGGGAAAGGAGGGCGAAGTCCGGCTCGACGTTTCCGACATTCTCCGGGTGGACTACAACATTAAAACCAGCCGTGCTGAAGTGATGAATCTATATCTGAGAGAAGAGTACGCCAAACTGAAAAACCTGCTTTCCGCCGAACTCGCTCCGGCAAACGGGTTTCTCGATGTACCCGGAAATCTCTGGCCCCTGCACCTGGTCTACCTGAAAACCTTGTACTGGACCGAGGACTTCGCCGGCCTGAAAAAATATGCGTCCCGAATTCTGCGCAAACCGCCGACCCGGCTGGCTCGCGACGAGGCAACGTTGTTTACGATTCTCGCCCTGACCGGCCAGGGAGAGCACGAAGAAACACCAGCGCTCCTTGCGAAATACAAAATCAGGCCCGAAGCGATCACGGATCCCCCGCTCTATCATCTTGCAAAAGCAAGAGTCGCGATGGCCCATGGCGAAAGAAACGAGGCCTTGGAGGAACTCGCCACAATTGTATCATTCCACGCAAAGGATTTCGAATGGATGCCGGCCGCGCTGTATGATTCCGCAACCCTCTACATGGCTCGCGGCCAACCGGACGTCGCGATCCAGATTGCAAAAGAACTCCAGGTCGCCTATCCAGGAACAACCTGGCAGAAAAAGGCCGCCGCCTTGCAGAGCAAATTCGAGAAAGAGCGCGAAGGCGGAGAGAAACTGTTTCAGCATATGGGGCAGTAGTGGTCGTTCCCGATGATCCCGCATCAGGGAAAGGAATTATTTTTGGTTTTTGATTTTGAATTTTTGATTGCAAATCAAGCGGGCGTGTAACCCAATCAAAAATCAAACTTTCCTCATCCCGTCCCCGCAAGTTGCCCGCAGGCGGCGGCGATTTCCGTGCCTCGTTCTACTCGTACCGTGCAGGGGATGGATGCTTTTTTGAGCACGTCCTGAAACGCGACAACCCGATTGCGACTGGAACGCGTCAGCGGTGTTCCCGGCACGGGATTCCAGGGGATCAAGTTGACGTGAAAGAGGGTCCGACATTCGCTGAGCGGCCCGTTGGACAATTCATCGACTAACTGTCTCGCGTGACCCATGCCGTCGTTCTGCTCCTGCAAAAGCACGTACTCGAAGGAGACGCGGCGTCCCGTTTTCCTGACGTAGTCGCGGGTGGCTTCCATCAGCGCGCGCATCCCGTAGGCCTTGTTCACCGGCATCAGCTTGCTGCGGAGTTCGTCGTCCGCCGCATGCAAGGACACCGCCAGGTTGACCGGCAACGACTCTCCCGCGAGCCGCTGAATTCCAGGAACCAGCCCAACCGTGGAAACGGTAAAACTGCGGGCACCCATGTCGAAACCATCCGGATCGTGCAGCCGCTCCACGGAACTCCACCACGCGTCATAATTGTTGAACGCCTCCCCCATCCCCATAAAGACGACATTGGAAACCTTCTTCGGCAACCGGTCCGGCCGGGGCATACACTCGGTGCCGGGCGCCTCCCGTTCCGGATCGGAAGCGATATCGCGGGCAGTGCGCGCCGCCCATAGCACTTGCTCCGCAATCTGCCCCCCGGTGAGATCACGGAGAAAACCGAGTTTGCCTGTCGCGCAAAAGACACATCCCATGGGGCAGCCGGCCTGGCTGGAAACACACACCGTCGCGCGGTCGGGATAGACCATGAGAACGCTTTCAATCGACTCGCCTTCGGGCAGTTTGAAGAGTTGCTTCCGGGTCAGTCCTCCGTCACCAATCTGGGTCGTGACGGGTTGGAGATTCCCAATGGTAGCCTCCGCCTCAAGCCGGTCGCGCAACGGGCCTGGAAGTTCAAGCATCTCCGCGGGAGAGGTAGCGAGATTCAAGTAGATCCGGCGATAAACCTGGCGTCCACGAAACCGAGGCTCTCCCCAGCACTCCAAAAGATCTTCCAGCTCGGAGAGCGAGAGATCCAGAAGATTGATTCGGTTTGCAGTTGAATCGGTCATGAAGAGAAAGTCTACCTTGCGACGTCCTGATCCGGAAAGCGCGAAACGCGGCACGGGCAACCTGCTCGTGGCCCACAGGATACAACCGGGACCCCTGCTGCGGGGGGGGGGAGAGAGCCGGAAATGTCGAATATCGAATGCTCAATATCAAATGTCGAAAGATTTGCTGCGTGGTTGTTCGCGTTCGGTATTGAATATTTGGTATTTAAAATTCACGAGAAGTCTTACTACGTAGCATCCTGCGTACTGTTCAGAAATCGGCCGCGGACGCAAAGTAGGGGCGTCGGACGGATGAACGCCTGAGGTCTGGCTGGCCTCCGCTACACGGGTCAGATTCGAATATCGCTGACGTAAGGCCTCATCATGATCAATTCATTCTCGGGAACGGCGGTCCCCGCCGTACTGAGAATGGATGGGACATGCAGGGACTACATCGGGGCGACAGCTTAAGTCGGTACCATTCGGGTCAGATCCCCGCTACGACAAGTTTACAGTTTCGAATCTCCACCTTCGACATTGGGCATTGAACTTTAAAAAAGCCCAATACCAGTCCCCAATCCCAAATACCCAATATCCAATCCCCGATCCCCAGCCCACCTCGAAATTTGAGATTTCCGTTTGGCACCAGGAACGGTACTGTCGAGCCCGTTTTGAATTGTCCATGGGTCTTCGTGACCATAAGGGAGCGGGATATGATTCTGAAAGTACGCCTATTTTCTCACCAATTGCTCATTGTGATGCTTCTGGTTTTCTTTGCGCCGGTCCCGGCGGTCCAAAGCCAGGATACCGATGGCATCGAAGGGTTGGATCCCGACATCGAGGAAACACTGCCTACCGCACCCGCACAGGAAGTCGTTTTCGAGAAGGTTACGTTCTTGAAGCTGCTCAGAGCCGGCGGATGGGCGATGTGGCCGTTGGCAGCCTTTTCCATCGCCGTGGTTGCGCTGGCGCTCTACAACATCTCGGTGCTTCGCACACAAGAGTTCTGCCCGCCGGCGCTCGTAAAACAACTCCACCGCGACATGAGCGCGTTCCAGGTTAGGACCGCCGTGGAAACCGCGAGAGACCACCCGAGTTATCTCGGGCGCATGCTCGGCCGCTCCCTGCCCGCCATGGATCCGGACGACAAGGAAACCCTCGGCCGGGAGCAGATTCACGAAGCCATCAGTGAGTTTGCGGAGCGCACGAACGGCCAGTACATGTTGTGGGTGAATTATTTTTCCATTCTCGCCCAGGCCTCTCCCATGCTCGGACTGCTGGGAACAGTGTCGGGCATGATCAAAGCGTTCAGTACCATGGGCCGCGAAGGCATGGGAGATCCCACTCGCCTGGCGGAACACATCAGCGAAGCGCTGGTCACCACCGCCTGCGGGCTGATCATCGCCCTCCCCGCCCTCTTCTGCTATTTCGTGTTTCGAAACCACCTCATTCGACTCATAGGGCGCTGTGTCGAAATCGCCGACGAACTCCTCGACGCGAGCCTCGAGTCATTGAATCCGGGATTCCGACAAAGCAGATTGCCAAACGGATTGAATGACGAATGATGGAATCTCCAATGTCGACCTCGAACCCGATCATCACCCCTACGTCGTTCCGCCCATTCGTCATCGGGTATTTCGTCATCAGGTGTTTTGATGTCTAAGCACAAGCAAAGAACGCAACCTGCGTTCGAGGAATGCACCGTAGATCTGTCCCCCTTGATAGATCTCGTATTCCTGTTGCTGATCTTTTTCATGACCAGTTCCACCATTATAACTTACCTCAAAGACAGCAGGGTCGATCTTCCAATCTCCAAAGATGCGCGCGTGGCGAAAGCAGTTACCCATCGGGTGTTGATCAACGTGTACGAGGACGGAAGCCTTGGGGACGAGCACGGCGCCCCGGTGGATCCCACGACTCTTGAAGACCGGCTTCGGAGCGTCGCGGCGCAGGGCACCAAACTTCAGATCCGTCCGGATCGCCACGTCAATCACGGAGAGGTTAAAAAGGTCCTGAATGCGGCTCGCCGTGCCGGCATCGAAGAAGTGATCTTCACGGCGTTTACCGCGGAAAACTGAATCATGCGTGCGAAATACTTCACTGGAATCGATCAGGAGCAGGGCCCGAGGTTGGAAATTGCGTCGCTGATAGACATGAGTTTTTTGATGCTCGTGTTCTTCATGGTGGCGGCTACGTTGCAAAAGGAGGAAGCGGACCTGCCGGTACGAATGCCGGGCGGATCCGGAGGGCCCGACGCCGCGGTACATGTGGAGCGCATGCTGATCGCCATCGATGACGGCGGTTCAGTGACGCTGAACGGTCAACCGCTGCTGACGCGCCCCGGGACGCACATCGTGGCGGAACTCTCAACTCGCCTCCGCCGCTACGAATCCGTGGCGCGCGTCGCAAACGCGGAGTCCGCGGTGGTAATTCAGTGCGCGGACGCAGCGGCGGAGCAAAGATTCATCGACGTACTGAGCGCCTGCAGGCGCGCGGGCATCGAACAGATTAGCCTGTTGGACGATTGAGCACAGCGTTATCCAAAGTCGGTTCCTTCGCGGCGCGACGCCAGGTCATTATGATCTTCGTCAGCCTCCTTGTTCATTTGTCGGTAATCGGAATCTTCGCTCGCAGAACCATTTTCCCGGAGATCCTGGAGCCGAGTGAGCTGATCGTTACAACGCTGAGTCTCCCGCCGCCGCAACCGGAGGCAAGGACCCGCGAAGAGTTGAAGGCCGCACTGGCCGGGCGGAGCGCACCCCGGGACCGGAACGAACTCATCCGCGCGGTTCCGGTATCGGAACCGGCAACCGTCGCGCTTCCTCCTCCGGTTTTTCTCGCGCGTGGAGGTTGGATCGACAGCTCCTTCGGCAACGACTTTTTTGGGTACGCGACCCGCCTGGACAGCGAATTGGAAACCCTGGAGAAATCCTCCCGGCTTCCCTCGGGCGCCATGGTCGGCACGATCTACGTGTTCGATCGCATCACCAGGGTTCGGGCGAAAGACGGAACCTGGTTCAAGGGGCGGGGAAAGACCCGGCTGGAACACAGCCTGTACACCTACCTCTGTTCCTTTCCCGGCAGTAAGAACATGGCGGTGCGGCTTCGCCTGGAGAAGCGGTGGTTCGGGTTCGATTTTACCACGACCGTCACCTGGCCGGAATCACGCGCCGGTATTTACGAGTTCCGGCTTACAACCGACGCCGGCGCGATTTTCCAGATCGACGGCGAAGATATCATCGTTCATGACGGGGAGCATGGATTCGAGCCGTATGAAGCGATCCTGGTCATAGAACCCGGCGAGCATGCCCTGCGGCTCGCATTCGTCCAGGGTCCCAATGCCAGGCTTGGTCTGATCCTGCACTCTAGAAAACTGAATGAAAGGGGTTGGGAAGTATTCGATTTGCGGCCGTTGCTCATGAAGAACATTGCTGCACGCTCGGATCCCACTGCGCCGAATTTCTCGAACCCGCGGGTGCGCAGGCAATGATCTTCCGCATCCTGTTGGTCGCCATTCTCGGATGCAGTTTCATCCCGGTCCCGAGCCGGGTTCTTGCAAAAGATGCGCCCTCTACTCCGCTTGCCGACAGCTACCGGGAGGCGGTGGAACTCCTCGAATACGGAGAAACTCGAGAGTCACTCCAGGTTTTCGCAAATCTCGTCTCCGCCCATGGTGCGGATGCGGCCGTGCGCATCGGGCCCGCGTTCGGGAACATCTACTACCAAATGGGGATTGGGCTCGAGCGCGCCGGAAACCCCGAAGGCGCGATCAAAGCGTTTAAGCAATGCTACCTGGTGTTTGGAAATCGGGACGACCGCCCCGAAAGCAAGAACCTTCATCACGGGCAGGCCCTGGTGAAATGGGCGGAGGTGGAGCAACAACTCGGCCACGGGAAAAACGCCGCCAAGCTTCTCGCCCGGGCGCTTCGTGAAAACGTGGAAGGGATGAATCGCGAAATCCTGATGTACAACCTCGCTTCGGCGCTGGAAAGCACAGGGGACATCAAACGCGCGGTACAGTTTTACGAACTGTTGCTGGGACGGGATGAAAACATTGATCCTTCCCGGGAGGTCAAAAGAAAAGCGTTCCTCTCACTCGCCCGCAATCTTGCCGATGCCGGGAAAATAGTGAGGATCGAAGCCCTTTTGAGCACCTATGAACCCCTCCTCGCAGGGCCCCCCGTGGATCGCTACAATTGGACCGCGGACTTGCTCCACGTCGGCCGGCGGTGCGTCTTTGCCGGTGATCCCCTGCTCGCCTTGCGCTGGTATCGATACGCGGCGCATCCCGAGGACGTGCTCCTTCAACTCGAAGCGAAACTTGGGCTGACCCCTGCGGGAAGTGCGGACGAGGTTCTCGCCGCGGTTCAGTTCATGCGGGCCGAGTTGGCGCGCAGCGAAGTCGGTGACGCATTGTTGAAGGCACGCGCCGGCGCGTTCGCAGGTCTGGAACTGTTCCGGATTGCGCTTCCCGCCTACGAGCGGCTTCTCCGAAACGAATCGCTCAAAGACCGGGACGAAGTACTCTACGCGGCGGCGATCTGTGCGGCGCGCGCGGGTCGCCCTGATGACGCGGCGGTGCACGCAGCTCCTTTGCTGGAACGCACCCCCCCCTACTTCAGAAGCCTGGAGATCGTTACCGCCTGGGCACAGTCCCTGGTGGATGCGGATCGACACCAGGAGGCATTTGATATCGCGGACCGATATCGCACTTGGGCCGAACACGGGCATCCGGACCGCGAAGGGCTCGACTTCATCGCCGCCGCCGCGCTGTTCCAGTCCGATCGTTTTGCCGATGCACTCGAGTCCTTTGCGGAATTCCTTCGGGATCACAAGAATTCGCCACGGCGCGACGCAGCGTCGTATTACCAGGCACTCTCGGCGGTGCACGCAGAAAGATGGTTTGTCGCCGGGCAATCGCTCGATCTCTTTCTCGCTTCGTACCCCGCATCCGGCCACCACGACAGCGGACTCTACTACCGGGCGATGACTCATGCTGTCCAGGAGGAGGATCGGGATGCCCTCGCGGTTGTATCGCGCCTGGAAAAGGAGCATCCCGAAGCAATCCTTCTTGCCGCCGCCTTGAACTTGAAGGGGGATATTGAGTTTCGTGAATCCCGCTGGGCCGATGCCGACCAAACATACAGCGAAGCCCTCGAAACCGCCAAACGGGTACCCGAAGCAACCAACGACGCCGCCTATGCACAGTACCAGATCGTCCGGGTCGCGTCCGCGCAAGACGCATGGGAAAATGTGGAGAATCGATTCCTGGTGCTTCGATCGGAGTATCCCGAGAACCCGTACCTGGCGCGCGGATGCATCCTCGCCGCCGCGGCCCGGGAACAGTTGCGGGATCCCGACAAGGCATTGGAAATGTTACTGGAGCTGATTGTGTCTCACGGGGAGCAGTGGAAAAATCCGGATCTCCCCCAGCTGTTGACGGCTCACCATGCCATGTTCAAACGAACCTATGGCCGGAATGCATTACTGGATCGTCTGCGAGACTTCCCCGGCCCTGTGCCCGACCCGTTGCGCGCCTGGCTATTGATTGGAGTCATTGACACGCTCGAATCCGCGGGCGGGATCGAAGCGGAAGACGAGAGGGCGAGCGCATACAGACGCATTGAAAACGAGTTCGACCGTTCGGATCTCGATAGTCCGATTCTCATTAAGCTCGCATCCTGGTTCGTCTCGAAAGAGGCGTGGGATGATGCCATATCCACCTACCTGGTCGTCGTGGATGACCGGGAAAACGATTCTGAAAGAAATCCCGCCCGTGTCGCATTGGCGCGCGCCCTGATGCAGCGACGAGGAGACATGGATCTGGACCTCGCCTGTACAACCCTCGCAGATGCGGAACGGGAAGTCACGGATCCGGTCTGGGTGGAAAGCGTCATCCTGGAAACGGCGCGAGCCCGAACCATCCGGGAAGAGTGGGCGAAGGCGGAATCACGCTGGAGAAAGTACGTCAACATGACGGAGTGGGGGCAGGCCCGGGCAGAGGCAAACTACGAGATTGCACGGAGTCTCGACATGCTGGGAAGGAGCAACGCGGCACTGCAGCAGTACACCGTGACCTACGTTCAATACGAGGGACATATCGAGTGGTCCTCGCGCTCGTTTCTACGGGCCGCGCTCATGCTGGAGGAGGCGGGGAAAAAACCGGAAGCTTTTCTGGTCCTGGAGGACATGATGAATCGCCTGGGCAGCCTGTCGCATCCGTTCGTAAATCGCGCGCGAACGCTGCATAGCCGATGGAAGAAAGATGCTGCTTATACGTCCGGAGGAACTACATCGTGAAACGACGCCGCCTACCCCGCATATCTCACACCTTTTCTACTACGACCGCGACTAGAAAGTGTGTGATAAGCGGGCTAGCCGCCACAGGGCTGGCGGTTATCGGTGCCGGTTGGCTTGCCCTCGGTGTCTCCGCCGAGGAAACCGTCTCGTTGAAACTTCCGTCGGAGGGAGTCGCGTTCTGGAACACGGCGGTGGAAGCGTTTGACGAAGGAAATTACATCGACGCTTTGCAAAAGCTGAAGTGGTACCAGCGCCAGGTCCAGGAGGGGGATGCGGAATGGCATCCGGATCTGGTTTCGTTTCTCCGCATTCGGTGCGCGGTAGGCGCCGGGCATTTTGAGAAAGCACATGCGTTATTGGATTCGCTCGATATCCATAAATTGCCGCCGCCGCTCCGGTACCAGGCGCAGGTCCTGCGATGGAAACGCCGGCTGTCCGGGCAGGATCACAACCTGCCTCTGCCCGATCCGATCGACGGGCTTGCCACCGCTCCCATGGCGGAAGCGCGATTGGCATCGGTCAAAGGCAGGGTTCAGGAGTCGGAAGGGGAACCCGGAAGCGCACTGGAATCCTACGCGAAGTCCATCGTGCTGGCCCCGCCCGAAGACCAGGATGAAACACGCAACACGATCCAGCGCGTCATCAAGCTGCTCACCGTTTCAGGGCGCGGCGAAGAAGCAGCGCGAATGATAGAAGTCCAAGCCGCCCTCTACGGCGAAAAGTAGACCCAAGCCCCGCGAAGGTGACGTGCCACCTTACCGCAGCCCGCGGACCCGCTTGTAGCGTCCCTGGTTCTTGCGCACCAGCTTGCGCAGGAAGCGCCGCGTCTCGTCATCCGCTTCGTACCCAACGCAGTGAATTCGGGCTCGCTGCTTCCCTCTGGAAATGTAAAACCTTTCCTGCAGATCATTGATGTGATCGAGAGTGTCAGCGTCCGTCCAATAATTGAACACCGGATTGCGGGAATTGCCTCCGGAATGCGAGGTGGGCCTTGGCGGCGGACCGGCCCCTCCTTCCGCGACTCGCGGTCCGAGCCCCTTCCTGATCCGCTTGTCCTCCTCCTTCTGCCACTCCTCCATCGCCTTTTCCCAATCGCGAATCTCCCGATCCGTGACTTCGTGACCCCCATAGGAAACTTCCACATACTGGCCGGCCTCCTGGTCGAAGGGCTTTTGGATCACCGGAGCGCCGTCCGTAATCACGAAGATGACGCCGGCCCCGATTTCGAATGCCGCAGTCAAAGCCAGGTCCAGGCGGCTTGTGCCGCCCGCGGCATTCGGGCTCGCTGCCTTCACCCGGTAGTTTCCCCCACCCAACCCGTAAGGGCCTTCCAGTTCATTATATCTCATGATCCATTCACCCGCTTCCCGTTTCGACTCGGAAGTCACCCGGACCATTTTCGGCCAACATGCGGAGACGGAATTTTCAAACGCGATAACATTAAACAGGGTGCCGTCGGACACCTGGTAGAGAACATCTTTCAACGCCTCCTTCACGCGTTGAAATCCCGGCAACCCACCGCGCGAATCCTCGCACATGCTCAGAGATACATCGACGATGATGCACAACTGGTGCCCATTCTCTCGAATTCCGAAAAAACTGACTGAAGACTGCCCCACCCCCTCGCCGACTCCGTCCCCGAGTCCGCCGCCGATCCCTCTCCCCTGCCCGGAGACGCCCTGCGTGGAAAAGGTGCGCATCATTTTGGTTTGGGCGGGCTCCGGGAGCTTCTTGATTTCAGGAAGGGCAATTTTCGCCGGCGCCGCTACTGCGATTCTCGGCTGCGGTCGTGGCCGTGCACTCCGCTTTTGCATGTCCTGGACCCGGACCTTCATTTCCAATTTCCGCGGTTCAAGCGCCGGTGTAACTGCCTCCTCCCCAACAAAAACACTTTGCGGCTTATAGGACACGCGGATTGCCACCACGAAAACTGCCAGAACACCGAACAGAAGGTGAACTCCAAGACTGATCAGCACCTCGTTGCGCGACAACGGCCGGGTAAAAAATGTCACGAAGGCCGATTGGCGCGGTGCCGGCTTCTGTTGAGGATCTTCCATTACTTCAAGAATACGCCAATTCAGTGCGTCTGTCACGGGTAGCGGGATGCGAGATTCGAGATTCGGGATGCGAGGGGATTGGGTTTGGGATTGGGAATGTTCCAGCGTACTATGAACAGAACGTAGAGAATAGAACGAAGGGAATGAAATCCACCAACAACAATACTTCGTTTTCTTCGCTGCCTTCTGTTCAAAAAGCGGAGCCCGAGTACCATGAAGAATGCCAGGACCGTCACCACATCTCTACTTTTTGTTCTGCTCTATGCCATTTGTCTGTCTGCCGGGGCCGAATCCTGGCTTGCCCATCCCACCTGGGACGAAGGCCTGGCCGAAATCGATTTGTATGAAGGGAAACTCAACAAGTATGGGATCCTGCGCGACGCATCGGTCGAGCTGATTACCGTGCGCGAGTACTTTCACCCGGAACGGTTCGTGAAAACAGCCGGCCCCACCGTCGGTGGCGCGAATTCTCTTCCAGTTATGAAGCAGAATTTCACCCGAAGAATTCGTACCGGCATCTACGAGTACGTGCAGGCGGGAAGCACGTTCGTCCACCGGAATTCGGGTGATCTCCTGAAAGTCTCCGCCATCAGCACCGAGTGGTGCGGCAACAGTTCTGCCCTACTGACTTGCGATGGGAATTCTCGATCACTTCGGATCTCCAATTACATGGGCGATCGCGGTTTCAACATCCAATCCGTGGAAGCTGCAGACGACCTCCTCTTCTACGATCAACTCATTCTCTACCTAAGACAACATGCGGATGCGTTGCAGCCCGGCGCCTCACTGCGAATCGCGGATACACTGATCTCCAACAACCCGGCGTATCAGGAACAAACCGCGGTGATTCGCTCGGTCGAGCGCACATCCGTCCCGGAAGGGACGAACCCGAATCACATTGTTGTCACCATTGAATTCACGGACAGAACCGAAACCTTTCGTCTGGAAAACAATCCGCTGCGGACACTGGCCCGGTGGGAAAACAATCTCGGCGAGTGGCTGGGCCTCCGAAAAACCTTCTTCCTGGATTACTGGAACCGCAACCAGCCTGGGGACGAACGGTTGCTGAAATAAGGCCTCTTCATCCCTGGTCAAGGCCCCTTGACAGACCCCGGCGAATCCTACAATTTCAATATATCTTGAAAGTTATGAATCTATGAAAATTAGGCAAGGCCGCCCGGAACATCTGGCCTCGGGTAACCACAAACGGAAAAGACGTTGGGAAAGCGGGCATTTTCGGATTTCTCGTCGTCCTGTTGGGAATTGCATTCGCGGGAAATCCGCCCCGCTGGGCCGTTATGTGGTCCCTCGCGCTTTTTTTACACGTGGTGTTCAAATGGCTTGCATACCACCTCTCGGAGGTGAATCTGGCCGAGCCGGCAAACAGGGGCGCGCTGCGCACCTGGTTCTATTGCTGGCCGGGCATGGACCCGCTTCCATTTCTCGATAGGGCAGACCGGGACGTTTCCAGGGTGCCGGCCCGGAAATGGACACGGGCTTTCGCGACGATTTCCGCCGGACTTTTCTCCTTCACGTTGCAGCGAGGCAGGTGCCTGCAGACCCGTTCATGGCGATCGGTTGGACTGGAATGGCTGGTTTTCTACTGACGCTTCACTTTGGTGTTTTCGAATTGCGGGCAAACTACTGGCAGGGCAAAGGCATTCGAGTCCGGTCCATCATGAACAGCCCGCATCGTGCCGGAACCGTCCCCGCAATTTCGACAGAATTTTTGCAACGTTGGGGTCCCAGTCCGCAGTGGAGAGATTGGCCGCTCACGCCCTTCACGCGGACCGCATCGAGCTGCGACTACGAGTACGATGTGGAGCAGGAAAGCAGCGTGAGAAACTCGTTGCTTGTGCGACAATCATCCACAAACGCTTTCGTTTGCGACATGTTTTTTCACGCAGAGCCCACGGAGTGACAAAAAATCCACTCCGTGCCCTCAGTGGTCAATTTCGCTTGGTTGTGGCTTTGCTGCCTTATGGTTCAAATTCTGAATGGGGCCTGCTGCTCCCGGCTGTGTTGTGCCTCTGTAGAGCTTGTGCGTCGCCGATCGAAAGTCTAGGCGATTTCCGCTACTATACGGATTTCATGGTTTTTATTTCGAGGCTGGCCCTAAATTTCGGTACTGTAACCAACAAATGAAAGTTGATGCTCCGGAGATTATTCTAGCACTGGATGTTCCCGAATCCAGCGACCTGCCACCCATCCTTGAATCGATTCCGGATCTGATCCGATTCGGAAAAATCGGACTCGAGCTCTTTTGCGCGGAAGGACCAGACGCACTGCGCCCCCTGCAGGACCTCGGCTGGCGCATCTTTCTTGATCTGAAACTGCACGACATCCCCCGAACCGTCGAGCGGGCGGTCCGCTCCGCCGCGCGGCACGGCGTGGATTTGCTGACCGTCCACGCCGCGGGCGGGCAGGCTATGCTGGAGGCGGCGGTAGCGGCCGCAAAAGACTTCGGCGAAAATCGCCCTCGACTGATCGCGGTCACCACCCTGACGAGCATGAACCAGGATGATCTTGCCTGCGTCGGCATCGCGCGCAGCCTCGGGGACCAGGCGCTGGCCCTCGCAGATCTTGCATTGTCCGCCGGCATCGACGGCATCGTTTCCTCGGTCCACGAAGCCGCGGCGCTGCGTGACAGGTTCGGACCAGCACCCCTGCTGGTGACACCGGGGATCCGCATGCCCGGCGGAGAGGCGGCAGATCAGAAACGGATCGCCGCCCCCGCGGATGCCGTCGCCGCCGGCGCGACCCACCTTGTTGTCGGGCGCCCGATTATTGAAGCCGACGATCGGGCCGCAGCCGCAGCCCTGTTTCTAGAAAACATGCACCAGGCAGAAACACAATGACGCGCTGCAGTATCCGTCATATCGGACGGATCGGACCGATCCGTCAAATGACCGTAGCCCCCATCCTGCCTGCTGTTCAAACTACCGCAGGTTGAATCGGGAAAATGGGCGTGACTCCTTCTGTCGAACGAGCAACCGCAAGCTCCTCATCTTCGGTGAGAGGAACGAGATCCTTCTCCGCGTCAATCATCCACCACAGGTGCTCCGCATGACTGGGACAGACGCAGGAGGTAACAGGCCGTGAGAGCGTCCAACGCAAGGCGGTTTTCGCCTGGTCGTAGGCATCGACCGGCTTGTACCACGGTTTCAACCACTTCTCCTTTTTCCCATCCGGCCAACCCGTGTATGCCAGCGTCTTGAGAGCCAGGATTCCCATGCCCTTTTCCCGCGCAACCTTGACCACCGGCGGCCCGAAATTTCCCTGGTACCAACAGATGTAGTTGATGGGAAAGAGAATCGAATCGAAGTCGAACCGGCTCATCAAGGCCAGCGCCGCTTCTTCACTGTGCGCAGAGAATCCAAAATGCCGAACGAGTCCAAGGTCCCGGGCCTCCACGAAGGCTTCCATGGCTCCGCCAGGCCCGAAAATCGTATCCACCTCTTCCAGGGTCTGCACGCCATGCAACTGGTACAAGTCGAAGTAGTCCATGCGCATGTTTTTTAACGACTGGCGCAAAAGCTCGCTGGCTTTCGCCCGGGTGCGCTCGGCTGTCTTTTCCGCGACGAAAATCCGATCGCGATAGGCGCCCAAAGCCGGCCCGCCGAGTTTCTCGGCCATCCCGTCGCCGTAGGGCCCCATATCAAAATAGTTTACTCCTGCGTCAACGGCGCGGGCTACAGTCTCGCGCGCAAACTTCTCGTCTTCCTCAAGGAAAACGATTGCGCCCAATCCAACCACAGAGAGGGACTCACCGGTTCTGCCTAGTAATCGTGTCTGCATATTCCACATCCATTCGCTCGTCAGGAGCCATGTCGTACCAGCGGCGGAAAGTCGAGCAAAACCATATCGACAAGGTGGGTCTACCTCTTTATGTTTAATCCTCATTATGCTTACCGCACAGTATACTGAGCCTCGCTCCGTCAAGGCCGTGGAGGCGGACATGCCCACTCCCGCCCCGGGCGAGGCGCTGATCCGCGTCTCCCTGTGCGGCATTTGTGGCACAGACCTGGCGATCGAAGCGGGAAAACACCCGAGGGCTCAGCCCGGCCTGATCATGGGCCACGAATTTAGCGGAGAAATCGCCGAGATCAATGCGCCCGGCTCAGAACTTCGAGCTGGGGACCAGGTCACCGTCTACCCGCTGATAACCTGCGGCAAGTGCCTGGTCTGCCGCACCGGAAACCCGCATGTGTGCCGCGATCTCAAATTGTACGGCATTGACGCTCCAGGCGGAATGGCCGCGTACGTGGCACTGCCGGTGGACGTCCTTCTGAAATTGCCCGATTCCATGTCGGCGAAGGCAGGCGCCCTGCTGGAACCGTATGCCGTTGGCATCCACGCCGCCCGGCGCTCTCCGGTTCAACCGGATGACACCGTGGTCGTGATCGGCGGCGGACCCATTGGCCTGCTCAACGGGCTGGCACTGAAAACTTTGGGAGTTGAAAAGGTTTATCTCACCGATATCAACGCGTTTCGCCTGGGACTTGCCGAAAAATGCGGCCTGATTCCGTTGGACACGGCGAATGACGATCCGGTCGAAAGGATTCAAGAGGTTACCGATGGTGAAGGCGCCGACGTGGTGTTCGAAGCGGCAGGCAGTCAATCCGCCGCCGCACAGATGACGGCGTTGGTCCGGTCCCACGGCGCGATTGTGAACGTAAGTGTCTTCAAATTTCAACCGGAGATCGACATGCGGTCCGTCAACTTCAAAGAGCTGACCGTCATCGGAACACGGGTATACACCGTGGAAGATTTTCGTACCGCAATCGACACCGTCGAACAACTCCCGGTGGACACGGTCGTTACGCACCAATTGCCGCTTGCCGGCGTGACGGAAGCATTCGAGATTTTCAAGGCCGGCGTGGATGTGTGCAAAGTGCTGGTGGATGTCGGGGAGTGAGTGCGAAGAAGAATTCAGGTTTCAGTGTTCAGGTTTCAGGTCGAGCCAGAATATGTAGTGTATTTGAGTTCGCACTTCCAACATTGATCGTTGAAGGAAAAAAGGGGTGACCCGAGGCACTTTGATGTTCAAGTTATGCAAGGCCTCAGATGCAGCCGGACCGGCTGATTTTTCAGGCATGAGAGTTCCAGTTCTTCGTCGCGGGCGTTGTCGAAGCCAGGATCGACAAAGCTCGCGACGAAGGCAATTTAAGGGTACAGTCAACCTGCAATCCAAACCTGAAACCATTAAATCGGAATCGAAAACCTAAGCTCCGCCAGGGGCCGGACCAGTATAAAGATGAATAAAGGCCCATTTGATCTAGGCGGCAAGCGGGCGTTAGTAACCGGGGCAAGCAAAGGGATCGGACTCGGCATCGCCCGTGGATTGGCAGACGCCGGTGCGGACCTGGTCCTGGTTGCGCGAAATCTCGCTGAACTCGAAAAGTCGCGCGAGGAATTCCCCGCCACTTCGAATGTCAATGTTTCGTCCTTCGATCTTCAGAAAACCGAGGAGATCGCCAACTGGTTCAACGGAATCGTCAGCGAGATCGGGCCGATCGACATCCTGATCAACAACGCCGGGATGAACATTCGAGGCGCGACCGAGGACGTTTCGCTGGCGGATTGGAATACGGTGCTGAACTTGAATCTCAATGCCTGCTTCGCCTTGAGCCAGGCATTTGCTAAGAACATCTTTAAAAGAAAATCAGCCGGTAGAATCGTAAATATCGCATCGGTAATGACATTCGGCGCGCGACCCACCGTCGCCGCCTACGTTGCTTCCAAGGGCGCCATCGGTCAGTTGACGAAAGCGCTGGCGGTAGAGTGGGCAGACCGGGACATCCTGGTAAATGCCATCGCCCCCGGGTTCATCGATACTCCACTGAACGAACCGTTGGTGAACAACCCCGAATTCGATGCATGGGTTAAGAAGCGCACCCCTCTTGGCCGCTGGGGTAAACCCGAGGATCTTGGCCCGCTTGCGGTGTTCCTTGCCGCTGACGCCTCCAGGTATGTCACCGGGCAGGTCATTTACGCGGATGGAGGCTGGACCTCGGGATTTTGAGGCAGGCCGTTTCTTGTTTGAGGGAATAGGTTTCAGTGCGATCCCTGGCCACGGTTTTTGGTTTTCGGGATTCGGGGCCGAAATTTTCAGAGGTGACCGAGTTCTACTCAGAAACAAGTCTGGCCTCAGACTGCGCCACCTGATTTTTCAGGTTTGAGAGTCCCCCCATCTTCGTAAACAGGGTCGACGAAATTCGCGACAAAGAAAATTAAAATGGTAGTCTCAACCGAGAATCGAAAAAAGTGACCCACGAACTTCTACCCTCCGCACAACTCGTGAAACACAGCACGGGTATCGTCATCCCTGTGTACCTTCCGGAAAACGATCAGAAGGACGCCGGCGCTTCGCTCCTCGGCGACACGGTCAGAGCCTTTGCGGAGATCGTCTCTGATCCCGGTTTCGTTTGCCTGGCTATCGATGGCCCGGAGAATGGGATGGAGACCACGCAATTGCTTGGCGATTCCCTCGGCGTTTCGGTGATTGGAACGACTGAGAATCGCGGGAAGCTGCAGGGGATGATCACCGGGGTGCGGGAGCTGCTTGGGAAAACCGAAATCAGGTACCTGGCAGTGGTCGACCAGGACGGTGATCATTTCGCCAACGAATTACCCAATTTCGTGAGGGCGGCGGAGCACATCCACTCGCAGACCGGCAGTGATCGGATCGTTGTAAACGGAGCCAGAACCTCCCGGCATCGTCCGATGGGGTTTTTGAGGGGAGAACTGGAAGAGTTTGCGGACCGGATCCTTTTGGAGATGCTTCGATACCGGGCGGCGGTAAAAAGATCGCCGCTGGACCTCCGATTCGCGGGCGCAACGGAGGAATTTCCCGATTTCCATTCCGGCTACAAACTCTACAGCCGGCGCACCGCGGAGAATGTATTCGGCAAGGATCCTGATTGTTGCGGATGTGATCGGGACGCCTGTTATCGCCATGGGTGCGAAGCGGTGGGCGTAGTGGAAGCGCTTGAAAGCGGCGCAATCTTCGCGCAGGTGATGCGGAGTACGTTTAATGCGCAACCCGTATCTACATTCGCGAGCCTGAACATTATTCACCTGGTCTCCGACAAAATCATCTGGCCGGCACAGCGGCTGGCAATTCCATCCGCATTTGTCCGGCAGTGGATGCTGAATTGCATGCCAAGGCTCAACCTGCTGACTCTGGCGCCGCAAGGCTCCGAAGTGCTCGGCAAGATCTTCCAGCGAGTAATGGAGATTCTTGATCCAGGCGGCGATCACGCAGTGCCCGCGGATGAATCTCCGTTGTTCGTGTAGAATTTCTCTTCCCGTGGCCAACGGAGCCGGCTGCCGGAGCCCCGGCCGCGTTGAAAATGACGAACGAGGAAATCCGAAATCGACTTGATCCATCTCCGCGAGGACGTCACCTGTCCTTCGTAATTCCTGATTCGGATTTCATTGGGTATTGAGTGGCTCGACACACCGATCCGGTAGCATTACTTTCCGATCTTTTGCGCCCTTACCATGCACATGAATGACCCCCCGGTCGAAATCCAGGTCGCTGATTCGAAGCTGCAGGCACTCCATGACACTCAAGGGGCACGTGGAGTACCACACAGCGAAGCCTTCAGATCTGCTGGTCAAGCTCCTCCCCCCGAGGGGTTCGACCTGGAGTCAGCGGCTCTCCTGGGGGACGCCTCTGTTTCTTGCCATAATGCGATGAGGGCAAGCGTCGGCAGCACAGAGAACGTCCTGGGTTTCGGCTCTGGACTGATCGGGCTGTTCGCAGCACAAGCCTGCCGTGTGCTCGGCGCCAGAGTTACTGTGACGGATCTGTCTGAAGGACGACTTGCGCTGGCAGAGCAATTGGGCGCCGATCGCGTCATTCAAGCAGGCCAGCCCCATGAGCTGGCCGTCCTGCACGCCGGACACTCCGACAACTCAGATCTAGAGAATGCTGTACATCACGTTGAGGCCAAAGACATTAAGATTCGTCCTCTCATCAGCACCGTTGTTCCGATTGACGATGCCCTACAGGTCTACGACACACTCAGGGACAACCCTACCGATCTTCTCGGTACTGTATTCGGAAGTAGCCGGGCGCCAACAAGCCGGATGCATGCGACGGCTTACAGCCGCACGTGATCCGCAACGTTAGCCACAGGTAGAAGACCATGGGATTAAGATTCACAGCGCGCGTTTATCGTCACCCGAGAGCGAAGCGTATAAGTCCGCGCTCATCACGGCTGCATCTCGAGTAGAAGCTAAGGTCATTTGGCAGCAACCATCTGATAGACTGGCATCGCAGGCGGATCGAATGTATTCCGGTTCGCCGGATCTCCCGATGAATTCCCGGGTTTCCTCGCGAAAGGCATTCCCGACCTTGGTCGCGATCACGATTTCATCCCGGTTCCCGCCCAACGCATCCCATCCCGGTCATACTGATCTCAATGCCGCTGCGGCCAGGAGTGCGTGAAGGTAATTTATTCATTGGGGCCGGAGCAGTTCATTTTGGGCTCCGCTACACGGGATCCCCGTGCTACGGAACGGCGTTAGTCCATCGTTAACATCGATGCTCGCTTTCGGAGCGATTGCAGATCCTCCTTGATTTCAATCATGCGCTGCTGCCGGTCCTTGATCAGGTCGGTGGTTTCAGTTTCCAGGGATCTCAGATTCTCCTGGAGTATAGTTACGTCGCGCTCGAATGCCTCGTGAGGTTTCACCTCTTCCGATGCGACTTGCGGAAATTGCCGGCGGTTCATGACATGTCCCTCCATAGTGGCCTGGCAATCCGACTGTGTCGGACCACCCGGTTTCCCTCATTTCCAGTCAGCGATAATCACTTTCCTCAGGAGTGATCACCACATCCAGCAGTTTGTCTATTATCTCGACGGATGTAAAGCCTTCCGAATCCGCCGTAAAATTCGTATAAAGCCTGTGTCTCAGGACCGGCAGGGCTGTCGCCCGGACGTCGGCGCAGCTCACGTGAATCCGGCCGTCGAGCAGCGCCCTCGCTTTCGCGCCGAGAATCAAAAACTGTCCGGCCCGGGGACCCGCTCCCACCGTGACGTACTTCTTCGTGACTTCCGGGGATTCTTCATTATCGGGGCGCGTGCTGCGAGTGAGCCGGATCGCGTACTTGATGACGTGCGGAGAGACCGGAATCCGGATTGCGGCCGCCTGTAGCTGAAGAACTTCCTGCTGAGAAAGGACAATTTCAGGCTCCGTTTGGTTTTGTGAGGTCGTCATCCCGACAATCTCTTCTTCCTCCTCCTCGCCAGGGTAATCAACCCAGATGTTGAACATGAATCGGTCCATCTGCGCTTCGGGTAGCGGATAGGTTCCTTCCTGTTCGATCGGGTTCTGTGTCGCCAATACGAAGAAAGGCGCATCCAGCTTGAACGTTTCGTTTCCGACGGTGACACGTTTTTCCTGCATCGCCTCGAGCAGGGCCGCCTGGGTTTTCGGAGGTGTCCGGTTGATTTCGTCGGCGAGCAGCATGTTGCAGAACACCGGCCCACGAATGAAGCGGAATACTTTCTCATTCGTGTCTCGATCCGTTTCGAGGATTTCCGTTCCGGTAATGTCCGACGGCATGAGGTCCGGCGTGAACTGAATCCGCTTGAACCCAAGGTCCAGCACCCGCGCCACCGTGCTGACCATCAGCGTCTTCGCCATTCCCGGCAGCCCCACGAGCAGTCCGTGTCCGCCGGCAACCAGGCACATCAGAATCTGATCGATCACTGCCCGCTGCCCGATGACAAGCTTCGAAATTTCATTGCGGATCAATTCAGTTCGCCGCTGCATATCCTGGATTAATTCCAGGTGCCGCAGGTCGGACTCCTTCATCTCTGGTGGAGGAACTGGCGCTTCGGATTTCACCGGAGCAGCCACGGCGGTTGAATCGAGGAATTCAAACTCGGTATTGCCCAGCTCGATTAAGTCCCGGGGAGAGAGCGGCGCAAAATCGACCGGCTCCCGATTTACCAGCATCCCATTCGAGCTCCCCAGATCGCGTACGCTCCAGGTGCCTCCACTCCGTTCGAAACGGGCATGTTCTCCGGACACCGTCTCGTCAAGAATCTCGATATGACAAGTTTTACTGCTGCCCGCAAGAACGGCGGAGCGGTCCAGCTCATACTCCATTCCTTGGTTCTTTCCTCTAACAATTCGTAATCGCGCCATGATGTTAACGTACTATTATCGTCCCAAATTCAGCGGGCCAAGGTCTTTCACTGAGTCAGTAACTCGTATTCCACCCAGCGACGCGTAGTAGTGATGACGAACCAAACCCTTCACGCTACCCGGAGCAGCTTCCGTGCGAACAATTTCGCGGGATCGAACCAAGTGCCATCCTACCCCGACATCCTCAAGCATGGCCAGCTTGATACTTCGAATCTGGTATCCGACCATCTCTTCCGCCTGCTGGTTCACTATTTTATTCGTGCGGAGCTCCTGCACCACGGCGCGGGCTGCCCCCGCGGCACCCGTCTTGCCGGTCACGCGGTGAATCTTCTTGGTATCGAAAAACGGTACCGATCTCCCGATGGTCTCATCGATCTGGGCCAGATCCTTTTTTGTGAGCGATCCTTCTCCACGGTGCAATCGGAAGCCTTCATAAAAATCGCTCGGGAAAAGTATCATCAAATCATACTTGCCTACCGGCAATCCAGAGAACGAAAAGCCGCGACCGGTCTCCGTTATCTTTCCCAGGTACACTTTTGAAGGGTCGTGTGAGTTTACGGCAAATGCACCGGTAATCAGGGACCGGGACGGGGCAATGGCACCTCGGATTCCACCGCCCGCACTTGCATCGGATGGCGTGTAGAGACGCGTCGACTGCACGGTCCCCGACGCCGGACCCGCCATGGAGGGGCCGGCCAGAAATGCGATGAGGAGAAATGCCGTTGTCGCAATAATCAAATGTTTCCGGTCCCCGTGGCACGGGTATCTAATCCGTGTTGGCGCAAGAACTGACGAAATCACCCGTTGGAAAAGTCTTCCAGTCATTGGAGGGCGGACACCTCCCGGGCAACCGGGTGGAGGGGCAGATTTTTTGCCGTCCACTCTACAAGCTCGTTCATCTCCTCCGATCTATCAAGCTCTCGCAGGCATGTCATCTCCCGCAGAAGCAGCTCAGGAAGTTCGTTGGAAATTCCGGCGCCCATGCGAAACGCTTTCAACTGGCTGACGACTCGCCGGCAATCCTTCGCTTCGACATAGTAAGCAGACTCGGCTGAAACGAACTGGCCGGACAGTTTACTGAGGGGAAGTTCAATCTCCCACCGGTCCAGCGTTTCCCGTGCTTCACGCAAGAATCCTTGCCCCAGCAAGTTCAGCACGGTCGTGTGGTAGGTCCCGGCGTGGACGGCATCCTTGCGCCAGTCGGCGCCCTGCATCCCGGGTGTGATTGTGCCATCCCTGAATCTTTTCAGGTTCCCATCCCGCTTCCTTTGCTCCGTCGAAACATCCTGGGCGGCCGCATAGATTTTGCTCGCAGAATCCGTGTTGCCCGACAGCATCTCCAGGTCACCGGCACGTACCATCATCAACAATCTACCCTCGCTGCCCGTGGCCGGGGCAAGTTGCCGGAGCGTTGAAAGCTTTTTCCTCGCCGCTTCCAGATCACCCTGCTCGTACATCAGTATTTCAACCTGGCGCACCGCCCAGCGCAACCGCACCACGTTGCTTCGCTCGATGCGTTCACGCTGGTGCGCGAACTCAAGGGCTTTCCCCGGATCGGAAAGGCGCAGCAAATCGAAGTAAAGGCCCTCGACCATCGCTTGTGCGGCTTCGCCGCGCGCGGCAAGGTCCGGATGGGACCGGCTGATCACCTGCTGCAGCAGGGCGCCTCCCTTGTACGGCTCAATGACCTCAAGAAATAGGGCCCAGATTTCCTCGGACCAGCCCGCGCAGGGTCGACCGGATGCCGGGACGGCCCGGCAGCGATTGAGAAGCGCGTTTCTATACATCTTCCGATCGACCGACCGGTTGATCGACGCCGCGGTCGGCGTCGCGTCAAAGTACACCGATTTTCGAGCCGACGACTGCACTGCCCCGCGCCGCGCGCTCAGCCCCACCTCAAGGGGTTTGCTTCCTTCGATGAGCCAGAGCAAACGATCGGATTGTGAGATCATTCCCTGCCCCAGATCCCAGCGATACTCTGTTCCATCGGGGTTTGAGGCGCTGAGAGCAGGCTGTAGTTCGTAGAGGTTTACCGACGTCTCTCCGAGCCATAGGTAACTCAACGGCGCAACGTCCACAAGTGCCAGCGGCGCCCCGTCACGAGATTCCGCGGAAACCCAGTGGCCGCGCCCCGATTGCACGTAGGCATCCGCGGGTACGGTGACCGGCAACAGGTCTGAGCTCCCGCCTTCGACGCGCCAGCACAAGTGGGCTTCCTGGGGGCCGTCGCGTTCGAAGTGGTAGTATTCGATGAGATGTAACCCCCCGGACAAGTTTATCGATTTTCCGTACTCTCCCTTTCTGCCCCCGTCGCGGGTGTGGATTCCCGGCCAGCTTGCGATCTTCTTGCCATTGATTCGAATCTCGGATCCCTCGTCGGATATTGTGCACAGGTATGTTTTCCCCGGTTGAGCCCTGAGATGTCCACGATAGTAGGACAGGTAATTGTCATCCTGTCCGATCGGATTTCCCTGCTGACCAATAACGGACACCAGTCCCAGCCTCGCTTTCGCGCCCACGGGATTCGACCCGGAAATCCCGTAGGCGGTACGCAGCGACCCGGACTGCATCTGTGTGAACAACAAAAGGCTCGGACAGAAAATGGAATCCGGACCGCCGCCAGTGATCCGATCTGCCTCATAACAGTAAACAAACACCCGGTCCCCATTGGCGGGCGGATGAAAAACGAGCCCGATTCCTTCCGCCCGATTGTGCCAGATGCATTCATGGTCCAGCGCCGTCCCGGAGTCATCCACGACAACCGTACCGGCCGCAGGCCGGGGAAGGGCTCCCTGGTCCGGAAGGATCACGATCACGCCGGCGCACTTTTCATCCGGCCTGGAATCGATCTTAATCTCGAAGCGAATAGGAGCTTCCGGTACGACCCAATCTGAAGCGCCGAAAACATGGGTGACTCCGCAGCATGCAGTGAATGCCAAGAGAATGTAGAAATTCTTCGGCATCGGGACGAGGATGTTATCGAGTTGGGAAAACAAGATTACTCCTCCTCGCTTTCGCTGAGTGCGCGAAAATACTCCGCAACCAGATCCCGGTATTCGGCAGGTGCTTCCTCCGCGGCTCCGGCGTAGAACGAATCGTCGTTCTGTTTGACGGCGGCGCCCTTGCCGGACACATCGAGAGTACGACCGGAAAGATCCGCCTGGGTGCGACGCAAAGCGACCGCGGCACGGCGCTGGTATTCCCGTACCTGCCGGATTGGATACCCTTTTTCAATCGCATCTTCCGCCTTGCGCATATTGAGAATCGCCTCGTCGAGGCGTCCGGTCCGCATATGCATCATCGAGGCCTTGGCATAAATTTGCTCAGCGTTCCGGCGCAGCATTGCTTGAATGCCCAGCGGCGAAGAGGGCGCATGTGAGTCACGCCGGGGGCCCGCGCCCTGCATGCCGTACTCATCATCGAATCCCGACATCTTGCCCCCGCCGGTGGCCTTCGCATCGCGATGCTCGTCAGTGTGAACCTGGCCGCTTTGCGCGCCATCTTCCGTCTTACGTGCCTCGATGTTCTCATCGCCCTCTTCGATATTGCCCGACCCGGCGACCGTCTCTCCGTCGGACTGACCCTGTCGGCCGACCAGGGAGCGGCCGCTTTGTTCATTGTGGTCGGGCCGCATGTTCCCCGACTTGCCCTTGGCTGAATAGTTGACGTATTCTCCCTCCTCAATCCCCCATCCTTCTTCCATGTCGGCGGATCCTTGGTTCGTCGCGGAATCGTGCGACTCCTCTTCGATGTCCTCCTGCTGGTCCAGCAGGTCACCGATGATGTCTTCCAGTTCCGTGGAGAGAGGAATAAGCGCAATCTCGGGCAACTCGTTTTCATCGAAGTTTTCGGTGAGCCGCCGGACATTGTCGGGCGCCGTTTGCAGCCACATTTCCATGCCGTCGAGGCGTTCGGTTGCCTTTTCAAGGGCTTCAAGAATGAAGTCCTCCTTCTGAAGACCCAGTTCATCCGCGGCCTCCTCCTCCGAGCCGGCAACCTGCTCCGCCTCCTCGTACACCTGGTAGATGTCGTCCACAAGTTCATTTCCAACAGGTATGTCAGGGAAAATATGCAGATCCGTGGCAATCTTGAGCAATGCTTCCTTGATGTTGTTGCGGACGAATTCGAGTTCCTCCTCGATGGCGTCGTACTCTTGGTCTGACAAGTCTTCCTGGCGCTGAGTCTCCCGGATTGCTTCGACGACCTTCGTTTGCAGCTTCTTCAACTTCTCCAGTCGCCGCTTGGTATCGCGCAGCGCATCTAGACTGTCAGCGGTCTCCTCCCGGGCGCCCTCGATCTGCCACTGTCTCAGCAGCTCCTGCATTGCGATCAATGTAGCAAGCGCATCAATTTCGAATGGCAGCGCAAGGGATAGGGCCCCCGTATCCAACTGCTCCGCAGCCTGAATCATGTTCTCCGCGACCATCCCCTGCCTCCCAAGCGCCGCCGTCTGCGCTACGAGAAGGGCGAAGGCTTCGTCGTTCACGCGCAGAACCTCGACTTCTTTGGAGCACGCCTGCAGAAAATCAAACGTATCGTCTGCAAGGACATCCTGCTTCCCGGCCAGGTGCTGCCCTCCGTTCCCCCCGGCTTCGTCCAGTGTACGAGTTGATGTCGCAATCTCTTTCTGCGCTTTCGCCAACTGGTCGAGCTGCGAAATGAGATCGCTGATCCGTTCGCGTAGTTGTGCCTTCTCCACATTTTCATCGATTCGGGTGAGTGTTCTAAGAATCCCTTCTTCGAGCGTAACTCCACGCTGGGCGAGCTGCGGTTTGCGATCGGCGGCCGCATCGGGTATTCGCCGCAAGACGTCGATCACGTCCCGCATGGGGCTCTTCCACAAGGTTGCTACCTGTGCGTGAAGATTGCCGAGTGGCCGGGCGGGGTGCTTGAGCAACTCTCCGGCAATCTCGCGAACCGAACGCTGGGTCTCCGCAGTTTCTTTCCACTGGGAGGGCGTGGTTGCAGTGAGCGAATCATGTAAACGGCGTGTGCGTTCGAGATTATCTCGTTGCATTCCCACCAGGCGGGACAGAGATGCCCGTGCCTTTTCATCTGCGTCCAGCCCCGCATCCCAAACTTTTTCTCCTGAGATTCGATGAAATTCGATCAAGGGAGACTCGGTACGGTTCGGGCTAGAGGCGGAATCCAACGCCACGATCCGGTACGAAATCCGGCTTTGATCCTTTCCGAGTCCGTTTTCCGCACTCCAATTCTTCTCGATCCGGCGATCGCTTTCGATGGGCCAGGTTGCAACAGACTCGGCGCTGCCGGATTCGTCCGTATTGGGGACGATCTCCAATTGAACTTCTGCGATGCCGTAGTCATCCATGACCTCAAACCGAATTGAAGGCACGGCTCCGGGTCCCAGCACGGCGCGCCCCTGCGGATCCAAAATCCGAATTGCCGGCTTCCGATCGGGGAGCATCTGGTATTGAACGTGGGCGCGAAACTCATCCCCGAGAGGAGAGGCCGCGATCAGGACCAGGCGCTCGGACGCGAACACCAGATCAGTGAATGAATGCTTCCGGCCCTGCCCGGCTGAGCCGGCGGCCGGAATATGTGCTCCGTCGGCCTCGATGCGCACCTCGGAAACGTCCCGGTTAAACTCTACGTGGATGGCGCCGCGGGATGATTCCGGCACCAACGCGATGGTTGAGAGCGCATCGATCGTGGATGATGCCATGCCGGTGTAGTCCGGCGGATCGAGTGTAATATCCAAACGCGACGGCGCCAACTTAGCGAGTCGCCGCACAGTATACTTTTCCGAACGGGCATCTCCGGACAGGAAGCGGTAGCGAAAGTCGGCGGTCGGCTTTCGCACTTCGAAAGCGAATGACTCCCGATCTGCGCCCGAGAGCGAACCGAGACGATGAAGAACCTTCTCGTCATCATCCGGCCAGAGCTCCAAGACAACCTCCTGCCCAAACTTGCCCCCTGATTCACACGACAGCACCAGCGAGGAACCCGCGATCATGGAGGAATCGCCCGGATCGACTTCATGTATCCGGGCAAGCGTAGAGGGATGACGCATAGAGACGGGATTTACAATCCGTGCCAACGCGTTGGTCCACGCGTGCGATGACCACAGGAACGGCACAATGAAGATAACGCAGGCCACGAGGAAGACTACGAACGCATTCCTGTGCCGTTGCTTGTCCTTGAGATCCGCCAGGTCAACCTGCCCCCACTCCGGAATCCCCTGCTGCAGGTAGGCTTGCACCAGCGGATCGGGAGATTCCAGACCGGAAAACTGGACGAAATTGATCAACCGGTTGTCCAGCTGCGGAAAGACCGCCTCGACTCGCACGGCAACGCCCTGGGTGCTTCGGCGTTCGGAAAGAAGGCGAATCACGCGAATCATCCCCCAGATGAGCACGCCGACAAACAGGACCCAGACGATCAATCGTCCCGCCCGGTTGAAGCTAAACAAAAGGTCAGCCATGGCGGAGGCGAACAGGACTCCGATCGATACGGCGGCCCAAATCGCACCGCTCATTTCAGCCTGCCAGCGGCTGAGCCGTCGGCCAATACGCGCAAGCTCGGACTGAATAATTGCTGGGCTCATCGCCACACGAATTCGATCTGTCAAATCGGACCGATCCGACAGATGTAGAGACTACCACAATGCCCGATTCGGCAACAACTTCAATTGAGCTTTTCGAGGCTCACATCGTCCACGAACAGATCTCCAGGGCCGCCGCCGATACCAATGATGTGAATCACCAGAAACCGGATTGTGCCATATTTTTTCTGGGCCAGAGACGACAGTTTCCCGTCCGGAAATGTGCTCGATGCGGATTTCCAGGCAGAACTCACGCCGCCCATCGTGCCAGCTTTTTGAGAACCGAAGTAGATCTGCTTGAATTTGTAGCATTTTCTCAATTCCCAGAGTTCAGGGTCCGAGTGCGGTTTGATTCCGGGCCGCCACCGGTACCCTTCGATGAGAATTCGACAGTTCGGTCCTGTGGACATGGCAGCCACACTGAACTTGTGCTTGCCCGGTTCAAAGGGAATCGGCCTGCTATCTACTTTGACACCCTGATTTTCCGCAAGATCCTGAGTCGCCACATACAGACGCAGTACCTGGTTCTTCCCGGCTTGGGTCGGCGACACAAATACCAGGCCGGCGTTGCCCTTGTAAAAGCTCTGGCCCTCGTCCGTATATTGGTACTTCCATCCGTGAAGCGAATTGGTGGGATTGGAAAAGTCGCCGTTTGTCACAAGATTTGCGCGGCCCGCAGCCCGCGTTGTCCCTACGAAAACGAGAAGAGCCGCAAGGAGGAAATGTCGGACCTGAAGTGAGGGCACTCTACAAGGACCCCATCAATTCTTTTACGGCCCCGAGATAAGACGGCGCATCCACCGCGAGCAGGTTGTTGTGATCAGCGCCGTCGATTCGAAGCAGTTTTTTGCGGGGTGACATGGAAGCCTCCAGCAGGTCCGATCCATCCGAGAATGGAATGATGTGATCCTGTGACCCGTGAATAATCAATGTCGGACCCTGGAAGGCTGCAATTTTTCTGGTCTGCCCTAGAGCGTCTGAACTCACCCCAAGCGCGTCAATATCCACACCCAAAAGACGGAGCAACGGGCCGGAATGCGCGAATCCGCTCTCGATAATCAGGCCCGCTACGCGATCGGGATGTGATGAAGCCAGTTCCAGCACGGATGCGCTGCCCAGGGACCGGCCCATAACAACCAGGGGGCCGGAGTACCCGTCGCGCTGCATTTTTTCCGCGATAAAATCGTGCACAACATGCGCATCGCTCATCATTCCGGCGACGGTCGGTGAGCCGGTGGAACGGCCGTAGCCTCGATAGTCGACTGGAACGAAATTAATTTCCATCTCGAGATAGACGGGCGCGAGGTCATGGTAGTCGGCGACGATCTCCCCATTGCCATGAAAGAACAAGAGTACAGGCTTGTCCTTTCCCGATTCGTACCATCGGCCACCGAGTTCAACGTTGCCATCAACTGGGATCGTAAACTCCTCGTAGCCGTCGCCTCCTATGGGGCCGGTTTCGGGGCGGGGGTGAAACAGGAATGCGAGGATTTCAGGTCTGTCCAACAATGCCAGTTCAGATGTTGCATGCTCGGTCATGTCATTCTTTCCTTCTCGGCAGCCAAAGACAATACTCGTGCAGGCGAGGGCTATCAAACACAGTTTCTCAATGCGCTCCAGGATCTACCTCCCGCCGCAATTCTTTTCCGCGCTTTGGAAGGCACTTGTCTTTATGCCGTAACACAGCCGGGCGGATTGCAAACACCTGATGCGAGATGTCTGTCGGCAAAGATACTCTGCCCTTCACAGCCACGCAATCACCGGGCTTCAGAGTTCGGGCAAGTTTGATGGATGTAGCCCCCGAAACAATCAGCAAGACTTCGACATCCGAACTCGGCTCCCTGGTGCGCAATTCCCAGACTGATTGTTCAACGTTGTTGGTGCGAATTTTTTCGATCTGCAGGTAGCGAAATGTATGGATCACGCCCTCGCTCACGGAAGCGATTGTGGTCCTTCCTGTTGTATCGGCATCCACCCATGCCAACGCCAGATCGTTGCCGTTGCGTACCGGATCGGCGAGCGCGCCCGATGAAAAAAGAAGGGCAACCATGAAAATCGGCGGCTGAAAGTTCATTCGTGACATGGGAGATATGGCCGAAATAAGAAGTTCGAGACCCCTGAATCGTACTGTAAACCTGCCCATGAGCAAGCCATTCGTGACCACCTCGGACCTTTGGGCTCTGTGGGAGCCTGGTTCGGGGATGGGAGACCACGGATGCTTGGGTTCCGCAGTGAGAGCCCACGGAACCAAAGCATCCGTGGCTCGGCTAGGCGCGCTCAAGAAGCACAGCGATACCCGCGAATGATTCTAGACCGGTGATTTGAAGCGTGCCGTCCGCCAGTGTCGCCTTCGTCGACTCTTCGCTAAGGCTTCCCGCAACTTTCCAGGCGCCCTTCGGCAGCGGGCAAGGAATGCTGTCGGCGTCGTCTTCGAACCGATGGGCTACGACGAGAATCTTTTTGCCCGTGATCCCTTCCCGCACTACCGCCTGCCATCCTTTCGGATACCGATAGCTGATCACGGGTGGGCCGTACCGGCGCGACATCCCGTACTTGATGGTTTCCGCGGACTCTTCATACAGATCCTGAGCGCGTCGTGCCCACCCCTTCTGTTCGTTGGAAAGTTCCCAGATCTCTCCGCTAAGACACATCCGCCCAAGGAATGTCGCGGCCAAAGTATATACGGTTCGCCGTTCCGAGTCCGACGGATGCAACACGGCCCACATCTGCGATTGCCGTGGCAAGATCAACCGCTGCACATTCGCTCCGACGATCGGGATATTCCAACTCTCGTGCGCGTCAGAAAAAGAGGACATGGCGGTAAGTCCAATCATCGCCGGTTCGAGCCGGTGACCGCCAGACGAACAGTTTTCAATCACCAACTCAGGCAGTCTTTCCCGGAGACGGCGAAAGAAACGATAGGTCCCTTCGATGCACTGGCGCAACCCCTCACCCAGCGAGTCCTCACCGTCTGCGCCCAGGCCAATCGACTCGTTGTAGTCGACCTTGATGTAACCGAAGCCGCATTCATCGAGGAGATCGATCACACGCTCCTCGAGATAGGCGTGCACCCCTTCCTTCCGGAAGTCCCAGAACCGCCTGCCTCCCGACCAGACCACTGCGCCGTCCCGCTTCAGTTGCAGATCGGCTCTCTCCCCGGCCTTCGAGTCGATGCCCATCGTCTCCAGCTCAAACCACAATCCAGGGACCAATCCTCTTTCGCGAATCGCATCACAGGTCGCCTTCAATCCGTGCGGGAAGCGTTCCTCTGCCGGTATCCAATCGCCTCTCGCATCACCCCAATCGGTGCCCGGCTTTCCGTACCAGCCGGCATCAATCACCAGGTAGCGGATCTTGGACCCTTTCAAGTAATCGGCAATCTGTACCAGGTTATCGTGCGTCGGGTCGCCCCACGAGGTGCACCACTCGTTGAATATAATGGGGAGATCGTGCTCTGGCGCGGGGTGCATATCGGCATCAGCATGTTGCATTGAGGTCAATCGATAGCAAAGGTCGTCGATATCGCCTTGCACACAACTCATCGTTGCGACGGGTGTGGTGAAGGTTTCATCGGGACCCAATCTCTTCCGCCAGCATCCCATTTCCCGATCGGCCAACCCACCGGAGAGGCTGACGGTGTCATGCAAGCGCGAAATTTCCATTTGCCATGAGCCGGACCAGGCGAGTTGCGCGCCCCAGAGAACCCCGACCCCGGTGTCTTCAAGTGCAACAAATGGAAACCACATTCGGACAGGCATCGAACCCACCTGACCGAAGCGCTCGGATTGCATTCCGAATCCCGCCCACGACGGTTCCAGGTGCAGATCCTCCATGCTCCGCACCTCATGACGACCTTCCGAACTCCAGTAGCTTCGGAATCGATGAACCCGAAGCCGCCCCGGCGCGTCGTTCACGGCAAACGGAGTCAGGTGCCCCAGGTCAAAACTGGTCACGAGGTGGAGAACCACATCGTTTTCACCCCCATTGGAAACTTCCGCCCACACGCGGAGTCCTTGGTCTCCCTCCTGCCATTCCAGCGTGTGCCGGAATTCCAGACCGCCGTCGGTTACAAGGGTCGTGAGAACTCTGTGCGCAGATCCGTGGCGGATTGTTTCCTGCCCTTTGAACTTCAGCGACGCGGTTGTGGAACTGCGCCGCATCGTCATCCCGGAACCCCACCCGCTCCCGGCGCGATCCCCCTCGAGTGACACATGGATCAACGGGTCAACGACCCACGCTCGGAACCGGGAAGTATCCATCGTCATGTGTGAAAGCTCCGGCGCTCCCGCCAGCGTCTCCCTACGGACTGGACACCGGTCTGCCAGCTCCGCCGGGAACATGCACATCCCGATCTGCCGGCTCTCCTCCTCGAGAAGGTATTGGACGGCCATGTCGCCGAATTTGTGTACGGAATGTATTTTTATATTCATGCGTCGATCTAGTGGCTCCGAGCCACGTTTCCGGCCGCCGAACTCAAAAACCAGGTCAAGCTACCCGCCGAAGAACCGGTAAGCGTAAAGAATCGCCCCTTTCACTTCGCAGAGGATATGAACCGTTCTGCCTTTCAACTGGTCCAGGTTGGGACGACTCTTCCAGCGGACAGGTTTGCGAATGCCTTCGGCACTGTAGTCTACGATGCTGTCTTCAAGCGTATATCCGGCAATATCGTCTCCCATGGTATCACGAATTGCGACACGGAGAGAATCGTTGTACGAACTGAAGTGGGATT
>Ga0310121_10000685_pt1 | contig 36343 bp, 26 predicted proteins | sample CB27_Tmax_986_MG_FD_203504 | JGI IMG/M metagenome (GOLD analysis project Ga0310121, IMG submission 203504) | Marine microbial communities from Western Arctic Ocean, Canada - CB27_Tmax_986 | ecosystem: Environmental > Aquatic > Marine > Oceanic | place: Canada: Western Arctic Ocean | collected...
CGTTGCGGTCCGATCGCAATCTCGTCGAAAAAGGAATTTCCCGGCACTTCGCCCCGAAAGATCCGCAGGCCACCGAATTCGGTGCGGGCGCTGCTGTAGAAGTCGAGATTGCGCGCCACGCCGGCGCCGTTGAGCCAAAGATCCCAGGTCTGCGCGGTGTAGTCGCTTCGCACCGTGAAACGGGCCCAGGTGTTGGCTGCCACGGCCGGCTGATTGGTCAGAATGACCGGATTGGTGCCGTCGTAAACGATGAGATAGCCGGTCCCTGACTGCACGTGGAAGATGGCGGTGGGATCGTTGGCGACAGCCGGGACCGCCCCCAGCATCTGGGGCACCGGCTTGGCTTGAAAGTCCGTCCACAGGATGTTGGTCCGGCCCGGTCCTGAAAACGCATGCCACACCATCCCGGTGGTAAGGTCAAGGGCGCGGCCGCTGCCGTTGTGGGTATCCGCGGACTGGACCACGGCCGCCTGGGTCGGTCCGGCCTGCCAGCCGCCCTGTCCGGCCAGTTCACCCGGGCTCCGAGTGTCGAAAGAGTCCTCGAACGGCAGCATGCCGTCGGTTGTGAACGACGTCGCGGCGTCACTCCACGCTTCTCCGGAGTCATTGGTGGCATAGCAGATGTAGAAGTAGGTCGTATTCGGGGCCAGCCCGGACACCGGGATCGAGAACCCGCCGTTCATTGCGTCGCCGATGCAGTCCTGGTTCGGCCAGGTGTGGGTCTGTCCCAGGTCGGTCGGGCCCCACATCACGCATGCACTGGTCGTGTTTTGGCCCCGGCCTGCCAGGTCGCCGATCAGGGAAGCGGCATCCTGGGTCACCCCGGTCGCCCCGGTGTTGGCCACGGTGAGCACCGACTCGATCACGATGTGCTGGTCCACGGCCACGCCGTAAACCGTCTGCGTAGTTGCGTCGGGCCAGAAGATATCCACATTGACCGGCCCCGTGTTGGCGCCAAGCCCGAAGTGGAGCGTCAGGTCATTCATGTTGCCTTCCCCCGTGCTGGCTTCCACCTGGCGGGCGACGATGAACCCTCCCCCGAGGTCGATTCGCGCCTGCGCCCCGATGGCGGAACGATTCACGGTGGTGCCGTTACCCTTGAGAGTGACTTCCAGCCAGTGATTGGCGTTGCCCTGGTTGTGGAAGAGCTTGCCGTTCGTCATGAGATCCAGGAACCCGTCGCGGTCGAAATCCGCCCAGGCCGCCTGGTAGGTCGGCAGTAGCCCGCCCAGGCCTTCTGCCGCCGTCACGTCCGTGAACACCCAGTTCCCGTCGTTGCGATAGAGCCGGGAAGCGTCGCCGTTGTACACCGTGGTGTAGTACAAATCCAGATCGCCGTCGTTATCGTAGTCCGCAAGCGACGGGGAGGCATACGACTCCTGCCAATCCGCCCCGTCCAGCACATCCTCCAGGGTGAATTGCCAATTCCCCCCGGAGCCCTGGTTGCGGAGGAATTGCGCCGCAGGCTGCCCGCGATGGCTGAAATTGCCCACGAATAAGTCGAAATGGCCGTCATTGTCCATGTCGCCCCAACACGAGCCGATGGAATGACCGTTCCCGCCCACCACTCCGTAAGTCCCCGCTTCTTCCGTGAACGAGTAAGCGCCGCTGTTCAGCCAGAGCAGGTTGGGCTGCAGACGATAGTTCGACACGTAGATGTCCATGTCGCCGTCTTCGTCAAAATCGCAGGCGATGACGCTCCGCGCTTTGTAAATGGTGGTCTGGGTCCAGTCCAGGGTGAACGTGCTGCCGGCCTGGTTGCCGAGAATGAAATCGGGATAAGCCCAGCCCCCCGGATCATGCTCGTATCCACCGGCGTAGATCTCCACGAACCCGTCGCCATCAAGGTCCGCCCAACAGGCGGCACGTCTGATCGAGTTCGTCAGGGCGGTCTCCACCGGCAGGGCGATCTCCGTGTAAGATCCGGCACCGTCGTTATTGCGCGTCAGGATGCTGTCGGTCAGCTCGCCGGCCCGTGAGGCAAACACGTCCACGAACCCGTCGTTGTCCATGTCCGCCCAGGTAGCTTTCGGCCCGTACCCGGGGACTGGCCCGGTGTGCGTAAAACTCGTGCCGCCGTTGTTAAAGTAAATTTCGTAGCCGGTGCAGAGTTCCGGATACCCGTCGTTGTTGACATCGCACCACGCCATAGCGATGTTGCGAGTCGAGGTAAAGAAATCGGCCGTCCGGTCCACGAAGGCGGCCTCGGCTAAAAACGGCACCGTCAACAGGGCCAGAACCAGTTGCAATCTGTTGAAGGGTCGAGGCATAAGAATCTACTTGAAGACGCTCATCTTGAAGATCTTGTTGCGCACTTTTACGTAAGCTGTTTCGACATATCGACTACTTCCTAAACGTATGGTTCTTTCCCGATTTTTGTGGATGCCCTACGTCCCCACCGGCTTTACGCCGGTGGAGCGTAGGATTGTGCACTACATGCAAACTCGCGAACTCATCACACTATTGGCATGCTCGGCCACTCTTAGTGCACAATCACGCGCCCCACTAAAATTGGAAAAGAACCGAATACATTTCGATAGCTCTCGCATCAGAGTCTGACCCTTTCCCATCAGGCTTGCGGCCTCCTGTGAGCAGTGGGGTCCATCCGGAAACGCTATGCTCTAGGATACCCTTTGCTCTATACAACAGCTATTATGCAGTATATGGTGAGTTTGTAAAGTTTGAAAGCAGTCAGGAACTCAGCGCCAATGGCCACGCGATCCAAACAGCCTCACCTCTACCTCCACATCCGTGACAGCATCCACCGGCGGTATACGCAGGGAGAATTCAAACCCGGTGACCGCTTCTACTCGATCGAGGAAATAAAGAAACTCTACAATGTGAGCGCCATCACCGCGGTGAAGGCGCTGGATGAATTGAAACGCACCGGCCTGGTGAGGAGCGTTCAGGGGAAGGGTAGCTTCTTCCAGGGAGTGGCGGACTCCGTCGACACCCTGGGCGATCACGGCCAACGGAAATCGCCCTTCTCCCGGCCGCTCTGCCGGAGGATCCCCGGGACGCTGCAAACCTGCGGCCCGGTCGCGAAGGGGAGGTGAAGAGCGGCCTCCGGCCGCGGTTTTCGGGGTTGTCGGTTGTCGCTGTAAATGGAGTATTCTCGGGGTATGAGAGTTTTTAACGTCTCATTTGTCAGACCGCCCACCCGCTCGCTGCCCGAGCGAGGGCAGACAGGGATCCGGATTTCTGTTGGAAAATACCGAATCCTGAATCCTGAAAACCAAAACCCGAGAACCGAGCCCCGAAAACCGATCACCAAAAACCGAAAACCGCGACCAGAAGCCGCATTTACCCTTATCGAACTTCTGGTGGTCATCGCCATCATCGCCATTCTCGCCGCGCTCCTGCTGCCGGCGATGAAGAGCGCGAGGAACATGGCCCTGAAGGCGTATTGCGCGTCGAATCTTCGCCAACTTCAGATCGGCTGGAAGATGTACAGCGGGGATCACGAAGGGTACCTGGTTCCGATATATACGAAGGCGGATCGCGGTAAACCGCAGTGGTTCTGGGTGGACAGGGACCACCAGCGGGGCGTCGATGCCTACGTGCAGAACTACGAGGTCTACTCCTGCCCCGCGTCGCCTCTCGATGTCCACGCGCACCGCTTTCCCACAAAATACGGGATTAACAGCGAACCCAGTTTCGCATCGTCCCAGGCCAGCAAGACCGCACCCCCCGGCCCGCCCTATGACAGCAACCCCAGTGGAGCCCGGCCCTGGCCTCACGAATTAAACCTGGTGCACCCCGTGATGACCATTGCCTTCATTGACGCCGGCGAGTCTTCCGGGAACCGTTCACGCTATGCCACGTCAAGCACGGGCGCCGCCCAAATGTCGATGAACTTCCCCAAGCACACCGGCTACTGGCACGACGAACACGCCAACTTCGCCCTCGCCGACGGCCACGTCGATTCCGCCACCATCGAGGACTCCACCGATTTCACCCACTACGACAAAAAGGGATACACCTTCCGCACCGGTCACGACGGCATGAGCATGTACCAGCCCTGATTTTGGTGTATTGTACGTCATGAGAGCAATAAAATCGAGAGCATCGAACATTCCTGGGGCCCCTGCACTGGTACTCCTTCTTCTCATCACGTCGGCGGGAACCGCAACGGCAGGCTTGTACGACGTGATCGTGGCGGATGACGCCGGGGCGGGCGGGACTGAGCAGTTCCCGGACGTCTGCCGGCTTGGAGACGGGCGGCTGTTGTGCGTGTTCAACGCGGGCTATGACCACTTCTCCCTCCCGAGCCCGGCGTATCCTACCGGCGGGCGGATCAGTTTCGCCACTTCCAGCGACGAGGGTCGGACCTGGAGCGCCGAGCAGACCTTGTACGACAGCCCGTCCAATGACAACGATCCCTCGGTGACCCGCCTGTCCAGCGGGCGGCTGCTGCTGACGTTCTATGACGAGGACGCGAGCGCCCAGACGCAGGGCATCCTCCTGCTCACTTCCGACAACGACGGCGTCACCTGGAACGGGCCGACCAACATCGCACCCGGTTACTATGTCAGTTCACCGGTGCGCGAGTTGCCGTCCGGGCGGCTGGTGCTCGGGTTGTATTGGCAGGAGCCGTCGACCGCGTTCGGAGCGATCATCCTCAGCGACGATCAGGGCGACACCTGGAGTGAGGTGATCGACATCGACCCCGGCGGGTCATGGCTCGACGCGGAAACCGATGTGATCCGGCGGTTGGACGGAACCCTCTACGCGGTCCAGCGCAACAGCGGATTCCATTCGATGAAATTTTCTGTCTCTTCCGATACCGGGGAGACCTGGAGCGTCTCGCAGGACATCGGGTTCGGCGGGCACTCCCCCTATCTGCATCGCCCGTCCTCGGACACCAACGTTATCCTGTTGGGCGAGCGCAGCATCGATAACACCGGTTCTGCCTTGTACACCGGCCTGCGCTACTCCACCGACGAATGCGCCACCTGGAGCGACGCTCTGAACGTGGGCACGCCGACGGCGTATGCGTCCATGGTGGATTTGTCCGACGATTCGACGTTGGTGGTGTACTACGACGATGTCGATGTGAAGGCCTTCCGGCTCCGCGCCACCGTGCACGGGATCCGGCAGTTGGAGCCATTCGGGGCTGGGGACGACGACGCCAAACTGATGCCGGCCTGGAATCCTTTTCCCCGGGACGGCGCCCCGGCGGTGACATGTGAGCCGGTGCTTCGATGGGCCCCGGGCGACCTGGCCGAAACCCATGATGTCTACTTCGGCACCGATTCCGGAGAGGTGGCCTCCGCCAACTCTTCCCTCCCACCCGGAGTCACGGTCTTCAAGGGAAACCAGGCGGGCTCAAACTACAATCCCGGCCTCCTGCAGGCCGGCCAGACCTATTATTGGCGCATTGACGAGCGGAAGGCCGGCCACCCCGACAGCCCGTGGATTGGACCGGTCTGGGCCTTCACGGTGCAGACACCCGACACCGACTACATCGGCGCCGGTCACTGGGACGATGCGTCCGACGACGGTCCCATGCGCGTAGAGGCCGCCGACCGTATCCATCCTACCCGGCCCGAGAAGACGGTGAACGGGGCCGGACTGAGCGGCGCCACTCACGGGACGACCTGGAACACCGAAATGTGGCTTTCCCAAGCCGCCGGCGCCAATCCCCACCCGGGAACCGAACCGGGCTGGACCTGGATCAAGTACGATTTCGGCAGGATCTATGAACTGGGGTCTCTCTGGATTTGGAACTACAACTCGCCATCCAATGCTCGCGGCCTTCGCAACGTGGCCATCGAGTACTCCACCACGGGGGGCACCAACAGTTGGGAATGGATCAAGCTTGGCGATTTCGTGTTCGACCTCGCGACCGGGCAACCGGGCTACACGGGCAGCGAGGGAGCGGACTTCGCCGGCGCCCAGGCCCGCTATGTCGTCATCACGGCGCACAACTCCGGCGGGAGTTGGGGAGATCCTTCCTTCCACGGCCTCAGCGAAGTCCGGTTCGACGTCACGCCCGTCATCAGCGACTTCGCCCTGGGGCCGATCGGCTTGACCAACACCTCCCTGTTCACGCTGGATACCTCGCCCGGTGTCCGCTACGACCTGCAGTTCAACTCCGGGGCCGTGTCCTCCCCATGGAACTCCACGGGCCTGACCCTGGCCGGCGACGGCGGGACAATGACCGGCTTCGACCCTGCCGGCTTCTCCACCTCGAAGACCTACCGGGTGATTATAAAATGACATCCATTCGCACAGTAGCGAAGAGAGAACAATGCCGGATAATATTCTCCTCCTGATGATCGAACAGTTCTCGGCCTTCGCCGACCCGCGTTATGCCGATGTGCCCGTCGTCACGCCCGCCCTGGATCGGTTGGCCGGGCGCTCGGTGCGGTACACGCGCGCCTATTGTAACGCGCCGGTCTGCGGGCCGTCGCGGTTGTCGTTTCTGACCGGCAGGTATCCCTGCAACGTCGATGCATTCGACAACGGGTCGGAGCTTCCCTGCCATGTTCCCACCTTCGCCCACATGCTCAACCTGGCGGGCTATCGCACCGCGATGTGCGGCCGGATGCATATCCACGGCCCGGACCAGCACCGGGGATTCGAGCAGCGGCTCTGCTCGGAGATCATCAATCCGTTGATCTGCACCGACGCCGATTTTCCGGGTCCCCTGGAGACCATCCGGCCGTTGACGCCCGACCCGAAAGAAAGCTACCGGCCGGAGTTCAGCGACAGCCCGATCTACCGGCACGATGAGTACGTTACCCAACAGGCTTGCGATTTTCTCAAGGAACGCTCCGCCGATACGGATACGGATCCCTTCTGCCTCGTGGCCGGCTATCTCACGGCACACACTTCGTTCAAGCCGTTTCCAGAGTTGGAACCCCTCTATCACAAGTATCTGAATTGCGAAGATCTGCCGTTGCCCCGTTTTACCCGGGACGACTATCAGGAACTACCCGAACACGCGAAACGTCAGCATCAATACCTGGGCAGCGACGAGCGAATCTTTTCCGACGCCTACCACCGCCACGAAATGGCCTGGTACCTGGCCCGGGTGGAGTACGCCGACCGGCAGATCGGACGGGTGCTGGATACCCTGGAGTCTTCCGGCCTGGCGGACCGCACCGCCGTGATCGTTACCTCGGACCATGGCGAGAACATGGGGCGTCATGGTCTCTGGGGGAAGATGAACTTCTACGAAGAAGCGGAGCGCGTCCCACTCTACCTTGCCCTCCCGGGGAAGCAGGCCGGGCGGGCGGTGTCCCGGCCCGTCTCCCTGGTGGATATCCTGCCCACCCTCGCCGACCTTGCGGATTGCGACATCCCATTTCCAATCGATGGAAAAAGCCTCCAGACGTTGGAAGCCGAAGACGAGGAGCGTGTCGTATTTTCCGAATACCACGGGTACCAGTCACCCGGCAGCATGTACATGGCGCTCCGAGACTCGATCAAGTATTGCCACTATATAAACGAGCCGGGCGAACTTTATGACCTGCGCACGGACCCTGGTGAAGGGTACAATCGGATTGACGACCCGGAGCTTGCCCCTGCGAGAGAAGAACTGTTGGGCGAAATCCAGCGACGCGTGGATATCCAGGGTACGGAACTCCGAATCGCGGAATACAACACCCGGCGAGACACCGTGGCACGCGCCTTGAACGAAAGCGAAACTCATGCCGCCCTCACGCGACGCCGCATCGCCCAATTCCGAGAGGAGTACGATGAACCCTGGTGGGACGGCGGCGCCTATATGGCGCAGTCGGAATCCGCTTCCATCAATCCATTGGCGGATGACGGCAAACATCACAAGATCGACCAGATCAAAACCGACAAGAGATAGCCCCAACGGTGCACGTGAAACGCAGAAATGTGATCGAGGGGACAAGAAAGATTCGAACAGCTCAGCATTGATCCGCCGGTACCTATTGAAAAAGGCTGAGTGTTGAATATGCGGGTTAACAGAACTCCGCGAAGCAAAATTTGGAATGCGGTGGCAGAGCAAAGCCCGACGAAGCCACGCAGGACGAAGGTGTGGCGGAGCGCGCCCCGGAGCCCCTTCGAGCAAGCATGCAAACTAACAGCAATAACCAGCCAAAAAGTGACAACTCGAAATCAGGACTCGACCGCTGTCGCTCTGGTGGGGTCCATGCCGTTCCTCTCGTCTCTTACAACACGCCGTAGGTGTTGTAGGTCTCGCGCAGCGTCTTGCCCTCCTGCAATGCCTTGCGGCTCAGCGATTCCATGCCGACTTTCTCCTGCGCCAACACCAGGACCTTTTCTTCCACCTCTTTCGGTATCACGACAATGCCATCGAAATCGGCGAAGATCAGTTCGCCGCTGCGCACCAGCACTTCGCCGCACCGGACCGGCACATCGAAATCAACCACGCGTGCCCGCCCCATCGAATCCAACGGCCGGATGCCGGCGGAGTACACGGGAAATTCCATATCGATGATCCGGTTGCAGTCGCGGATCTGACTGTCGCAGACGCAACCCACCGCGCCGTTTTTGACTGCCACCGTGGTCATCAGTTCGCCCCAGGGCGCGTTCGTGCCGCCGTAATCCGTCGAATGCACCACCACGTCGCCGGCTTGAAGCGAGTCCATTACTTCAATTTCCGCACCGTAGGGATCCTCTTCGACAATGTAGTCCATGTCGGTCCAGCGAATGGTCCGGGCGCGGCCGACGAAGCCGCAGTTTCGTCGATCCGGCAACAGCGGGCGAAGCCGCTGGTGCATGGCCTGGTTCCGGTACCCTAGGCTGTCGAGCATATCGCAGACCGCGGCGACGTACAGTTGTTCCTGCATGGCAGCAAACCGCTCTTTGTCATCGTTCGGCATGGTTACGTTCCTCTTGCATTTGGCTGTCCACGGTAGTCACTATGAAAGCGAAAGGCAAGAGCACGAAGCGAATCCATGTGGCAGATCTGATCCACCGCAGGCTTCATCCTGTCGCTCAAAAAGCTCCTGGCGGTCAGGTCCCCAATCGGAGCTTGAGCTTCCAGCCCGAGAAGCGCAAGGGATGGTCATGAAGTAGCGAAAAAGTGGCGCCGGCCGGGGTACCACGTCATCACGCCCTTGTCATTTCTTCCGCCTTTCTTCAGTCTCCCCACCATGAGAACTATTCTTCAAACAGGTCCCGAGCGATGAAACCGGCAATTCAACTCAAGGAAAAACTCGCGGGCACCGACCTGGTATTAGGTGTTTTGATCACGTTCCACCTCTCGCTGGAACTGATCGAGACAGCCATGCGGGCCGGGCTCGATTACGTGATAATCGACCTGGAACATCTGGACCACGGTGAAGAGCACGTTGTTGATGCTTGTCGACTCGCGCGGTTAGCGAATTTCCCCGCACTGATTCGTCCGCCAACCACGGATACGGCGACGATCCAACGGATCATGGATTTAGGCCCCTGCGGAATGATGTTGCCGATGATCGAGTGCCCGGATCAACTCGATGCCGCTCGTGACGGAATCTACATGCCGCCGCGGGGTCAGCGTCGTCCCGGCGGCCATGGAAATTATTGGGTGTCAGATATTCAGTATGATACATGGAAAACCGAAGTGGAGGACCATGTGATTGTGATTGCCCAGGTCGAGAGCCCACTGGGCGTCCGGAATGCCGAGGCCATAGCCCGGCACGAGATTACAACCGCTCTGGGGGTCGGACCCTACGATTTGGCCGCACGACTAGGTGTATGTTGGCAACCGGACTCAACAGAGCATAAGGACGCGCTTTCCGCGATCCAGGAAGCAGCCAAGCTTGCCGGGAAGCCCTCGTGGACCATTGGCGACGGCCGGCTGCGCAGGGAGCAAGGTCATCGGTTTATCTGCCTCACGGAATCATCCATGCTGCTGGAGGCATCCCTTCGAAACCTGGTTCGCTCGGTTCGAGAGGACAATCCAGCGTAAGGATGCCTGGGGTGGCGGACCTCAAGAATATGACCTCCCACGAAGCAGTTCATCCTAATGGAGTTTTTCCGGTCACCGCGTACGCCGCGGTGGGCGACGGCAGCCACGATGATTCCGCGGCGCTGCAGCGGGCGATCGATGCATGCGCCGATGCCGGCGGTGGACGGGTCCTGGTTCCGACGGGCGTCTACCGCACGGGGACCCTCTATCTGCGCGACCACGTGGAATTGCATCTCGGCGCCGGCGCTACGCTCCGCGGCAGTCCGGACCGGGCCGACTACAATGCCGATGACGAGTTCCCGGAAAACGATGTATTCGAATCGGAACAGGTCACCGGCGCGCACCTGATCATCGGCCACCGGGTCCGTGACGTATCCATCACCGGATGCGGAACCATCGACGGGAATTCGCCCGCCTTTTTCGACGAACTGGAGTCGAGCGCGCTGCCGGACACCTACCGGGCTCCCCGGCGCATGTTCCCAGTCAAGGACTGGCGTCCCGGACAGATGATCTGGTTTTGCCGCTGTCGTGATGTCGCGATTCGAGACGTCACCCTGCGCGATGCGACCTACTGGACCGTTTTGCTGCTGGGCTGCGAAGACGTGCAGGTCCGCGGCTTGACAATCAACAACCCGCCGCAGACCCCCAACGGCGACGGAATCGGAATCGACTGCTGCCGCAATGTCATCGTCAGTGACTGCAACATCATTACCGGCGACGACTGCATCACGCTGCGCGCCAACATCCGGGTGCTGGGTGAAGCGATCCCGTGCACGAACGTGGTGATTTCCAACTGCATCCTGAGCACGCCGGCCAATTGCATCCGCGTCGGCGTTGGCGACGGGGAGATTCGCGATTGTCTCTTCAACAACCTCGTGCTTGCGGACTCACGGGTCGGGATCAACATGGTGTCGCGGTTTCCCGGGCCTTGGTCGCGGGGCGCGTTGATCGAAAACATCACCTTCAGCAACCTCTCCATCGATGCGATCCTGGCACTGCAGGCACTGCACGGCGCCGATACGCAACCCGGCGGCGGATTCCGGCACATCCGCTTCAACAACGTCCGGGCACGGGTCACTGCCGGCGCGTATGTCGGCGGCAATGCGGACAATTTTGCCGAAGACTTCAGCTTCCGAGACTGGGATCTCCACGTCCATGACGAAACCGTTGCGCCGGAATTCGTGGATCGCGTGCGTTTCCCCGATCCCATCGAAGGGTGCGACGGGGAGGACGGCAAACGGTCCTTGCCCGCCGCGCTGTACGCCCGGCATGTCGACGGCCTGCAGGCGCGGAACGTACGGGTCCATTGGGACGAACCCCTGCAACGATCCTGGCGGAACGCCCTGTGGTTTGAAGATTGCCGAAACGTCGAGGGGTCGAATATGATGCCGCGATGACGGGTCTAGCCCACATATTTCACACTCTTTCTACTGCGAACCCGGATGTCACGCCATGCTCTCGTTACGAAAGAGTGTGAAATATGCGCGCAGGTATTCCCATTGAGATGTTCAGCTGAAGTGAAAGATCAACCGACAGACATGCGCCGAATGGGCTGGCATTTTGATTTACACAGCCACAAGAACATTCGCATCAATCATGATCCGGATGTGGGGGGTATGGCACGCACGCTGCAAGAGTGCGGAGTGGAGGAGATTATTACCTTCGCAAAGGGACACGATGGATTTGCCTGCTACCCGACGCGGGTAGGAACCGTGCATCCGCGGATGAAGGGCGATGCATTCGGCGACACCGTTGCGGCGTGCAAGGCGGAGGGCATTCGCGTTCTGGCGTATATCAGCTTCGGGGTCGACGGGGAGGCCGGACGGCGGCATGCCGATTGGGTACAAATGGGTGCGCCGGGTGTCCCGGACTTCTTCTCTGAAGATTGGTTCGTCAATGTCTGCCCCTTCACGCCCTATCTCGATGCCCTTGTGCTTCCCATGATAGCGGAGATCGTGGACGACTATCCGGTCGATGGATTCTTCTTCGATACCATGGGCGCCATGCGTGTGTGTCATTGTGCAACCTGTCGTGCTGAATTCCTGGATACCCATGGATTGCCTGTTCCCGACAAACCCGAAGACAAGCAATGGGGAACGTACGGACAATTCCGCCGCCTACGCGGATGGAAGATGATCCAGGGTGTCTGCCGGTTCATTGAAGATCGGAAGCCCGGGCTGAAAATCGGATTCAACCAGATCGGAACGCCGGGATTTCCCGAACCCGCGCCCCAGGGCCTGACTTGTCTGACGCTCGATTTCACAACCTCCGGGCCGCAGTCGCTTCAGGCCTCCCTCTGCGCGGCCTTCGGCAGCACCGCCGACCGTCCCTCCGATGTGATGAATACAATCTTTAACCAGGGATGGGGCGACTGGTCGCCGCGGCCCCACCCAATCCTGGAACAGAGCTGTGCGACGATCTGGGCGCGGAAATCGCGCCCGTACATCGGCGACCGCACGCACCCCGCCAATCGTCTGACTTCAATTTCGGTCCGTGCCATGAAAAAGATGGCGCGGATGCAGCGCGACATGGCGGCCAATTATCCCCCGGTCGAATCCGCCCTCGCTCCGGATATCCTCGTGCTGCACGGGCCGGCCACGATGTACGGCGCGGATTTTGTCGATTTCGATCGTGGCGCAGAGGGTTTGAAACCGCTCAAGGGCTCCCATCATCTGCTCCTTGATGCGGGCGCTAACTTTTCGGTGGTTGCGGAGGCATACCTCGAGCGGCATCTGAGTAGCGTCACCGTGGTGATCATCCCCGAAATGCAGACTATCAGCGCGGAGACGAATCGGTCGCTCATGGAGTTCGTGGACAACGGCGGCACTCTTCTGGTCGTCGGCGATCTACCGGCATGTGACGGCGCCCCCATGAACTGGACAGGCGTCAGCCACCACGGCAAACCCTGGCAGGACCACATCTATCTGCCGGCTTTGGATGATTCAATGGGGAACGACCCCATCCTGGTGAGAGGAGATTTCCATCGGCTGAAACTCGATGAGGCAAACTCCTTCCTGCCAAGCATCGCTCCTTACGACTGCGAGCATGGGGTACGTTTTGGCCAGGGCATCGGCCCGCCATCCGATGCACCGAGTGAATGGCCGGCGCTGACCCGGTTGCCGCGTGGCGCAGGGGCAGTCTGGTATCTTGGGGCAAAGATTTTCAGCGACTATGAGGCGCATGGAAACTGGACCCAGATTGCCTGGCTTCGTGACCTCCTAGCCTTGATCCTGCCTGAACCCGTTGCCCGGGTCACGTGCGACTCCGGCGGTATCGAGATTGTCGCTCACGAAAATGCGGAGTCGACCTGGGTTTTTCTCATTCATCATGGGGGCGAGCAACTGATCGGCGAAAGAAGGTGGGCCAGGACGTTCGAGCCTATGCCGGCGCGCGCGGTCCAGGTGGCGATCCGCGACCGGCAGGGAGACCTCCCCGACACGGTTACGATGCGGGGCGAGGCGATAGCCTGGGGGGAAAAAGACGGCGCGGTCATGATTCCCATGGTGCTGGATCGCGTCTGGTCGGTCCTGCGGGTGGATTGGTCACGAGAACTCAGGTAACGCTCCCCGATCTCTGCACGCAATTCTCCCGCATTCATGGAAGTGGTAAATACGATCGGACCGATCAAGGAGCCTGTGGTGATTGTCGCTGACTTAAGCTGTCGCTCCGACAGGGTCCTTTCATGACCCATCCATTCTCCATACGGCGGGAACCGCTGTCTCCAAATTCATTTCTTCGTGCTTTTCAGGATGTTGTCTCATTTCTGGAGACGGCGATCCCCGCCGTTCCCGAGAATGAATTGATCATGAGGAGACATAAAGTCAGTGCCACTCGGGCGTGTGGTCGTTCTTGAATTACCGTTTGAAGTTTGCAAACTCCTCGTCGCGAACTTGAAAGGGACACTATGAAAGTCACGAAGGCCATCATCACCGCGGCGGGAGCCTACCAACGGGCATTGCCCCTGCAGACTCTCGTGGGCCCGAACGGTCCACCGGCCACTTCCGCGCTGCGGTTGATCGTCGACGAGTCCATTGCCGCGGGCGCGGAGGACATTGCCGTAATCGTTCACCCCGGCGACGAAGCCAGGTACCGTGAAGCGACCGGTGACGCGGCGGATTGCATCACCTTTATTCCCCAGACCTCACCGAGGGGATACGGCCACGCAATTCTCTGCGCCCGCGATTTCGCGGACGGTGAACCGTTCCTCCATCTGGTCGGAGATCACTTGCCCATCAGCACGATCGCCACCGGATGCGCAAAACAGGTGATGCAGGTTGCGGAAGTCGAAGCTTGCCCGGTCTCGGGTGTTCATCCTACCCGCGAAAACCATCTCACCTCGTACGGAACGGTCGGTGGACGACCCGATCCCGGACATCCCGGCCGCTACCTCGTGGAGCGGGTTATTGAAAAGCCAACCCCGACGGTGGCCGAGCAAGACCTGGTGGTTCCCGGTCTCCGCGCAGGATCTTATCTCTGCTTCTTCGGCATCCACGTACTCACCCCCTCGGTCATGGACATCCTTGAGGGCCAGCTCGCCGAGGCCGAACCGGGGACAGCCATTCAGCTCACGCCCGCCCTCGAGGAACTCCGCCGGCGGGAGCGGTACCTCGCGCTGGACATCGCGGGTCGACGATGCGACCTGGGCCAAACCTACGGGACCTTCTATGCCCAGCTCGCCCTCGTCCTCCGTGGCAAAGACCGTGATGAAGTCCTCGCTCAACTCGTCGAACTGCTGGCGACCCACACCCCGCCATCCTCGTAAGAAGTGATGAGTGCCTCGCTCACAGACATCATCACTTCGAATGACTCCGAGGTTCGAGATACTTCTCTGGACGCGGCGTGCAGGGATCAATCCGTGGACCAGCTCATGGCAAGCTGCCGTGAACTCGATCGGTTCTGGCGCGAGAGCGATAATCTCTACGAACGCGTTCGAGCGCTCTTCTTCCTGTACGCCATCCACCGGTTTCACTTGCCGGCATCCGACGGTCTGCAAATCGAGGGCCGCATCCCCTATGATGGATACCGGTTTCTACTCGCTCGCCGCTTCGAAGAGGCCGCCGATGCCTTTTTACGGGCGCAGGAGCGCGACGGACCCAACGACTCGATCTCCAGCGCACTTTCCTCCGTCTATCACCACCTCGGGTTTCAGACGCTTGCCAACCAGGTCCGCCGCAGCGTCCGGTCCGTTCCCGGCAACCAGTGGATGTTCCGGATGGGCCATCCACTCGATTACCCGCTGCAGATCCGCCACGAATTGCTCGCGGCGGACGGCCACCGGTTCCCCATCCTGCACGAGGCCACCCCAGTGCGGATGGATCTTTCGCACAGCGCGTGGAGTGATATTTTTTTTCTGGGCATGGATTTCCCCGAAGGCGCACGCGTCGTGAACGTGTCGATCAACCTCGGCTTGCGCGGGCGTGACACGCTTCCCCGTCCACCGGTGAATGCGTCCTTCCGGGTGATCGACGAGCCGGTGCTGAGGCTGGTGAGCGTCGACCTGGGCGCTTCCGCCGACATCAGCGCCCTCAGCGAAGTGTTTGATTACGCCAGGGACTACCTGGGTCTCCTTAAAGCGGCAACGATCGCCTCCGGGGTCATTCCGCCCGGATTGGAAGGCTCTGAACAAAGCCTGGCCGCCCAACTGGCCCGCCTTGTGGGAGCCGGGCGCGGAATCGAACTTGTCAGCGAGGTCAATGACATCCCCAAAGGATCACGCCTGGCGGTCTCCACCAACCTGCTCGCATCGTTGATCGCGGTCTGCATGCGCGCCACTTCGCAAACCGCTTCGCTTACCGGCCCGCTGACCGAGAGAGAACGCCGACTGGTAGCAGCCCGCGCAATCCTCGGGGAGTGGTTGGCCGGTTCGGGTGGCGGGTGGCAGGACTCCGGTGGAGTATGGCCCGGCATCAAGCTGATCCAGGGAGTTCCCGCGGCAGAACAGGATCTTGAGTTTGGAGTAAGCCGGGGATGTCTCCTTCCGCGCCACACCCTGTTCGATACCTCGCGCGCGTCGCGTGCAGTGCGTGACGATCTGCAGGCCAGTCTTGTACTGGTGCACGGCGGCATGGCCCAGGATGTGGGGCCGATCCTGGAAATGGTAACCGAGAAATACCTGCTCCGCTCAGAGGCGGAGTTTGCCGGACGCCGCGATGCCATCGCCCTTCTCGACCGTATCATCGCCGCCCTTGCGTCCGACGACGTGCGCGCCCTGGGAAACCTCACCACGGAAAATTTTTTCGGCCCCATCCAGACCATCATCCCCTGGGCGAACAACGCCTACACCGAAACGCTCGTCGATACGGTGCGCGACGCATTCGGGGATGATTTCTGGGGATTCTGGATGCTGGGCGGCATGTCCGGCGGAGGCATGGGATTTATTTTCGACCCGAGCCGGTGCGCGGAAGCCAAGGATTTTCTCGTCCGGATTATGGCGGAGACCAAGGAGGAATTGGCGACCGCCCTGCCCTTCGCCATGGACCCGGTCGTCTACGACTTTTCCATCAATGACGTAGGCACCGACGCCCGCTTGCTGACCGGCAAAGAGGCAGTGATGACGGCCGGATATACTGCCCTGCAATCGCCACGCGATCAAACCGCCGATCCGGAAAACCACGCCCCGAGTCTGGACGAGCTGAAGAGTTCGATCGGTTTCGATGCCGGACAACAGGAATCGATTCGCGCCGAGCTGCGCGCTGGGACGATTGGCCTTGCCCAAAACCGTCTCCCGGCGGAAACGCGCATTGAGGACGTCCGGCCGGAGGATGTCATCCGCCTTACCGACGACGGCGGCCGGTCGCGCGAGCAGGGCTTACAGGCCCTCCGGGAGGGCCGCGTCGCGGTGGTGAGTCTTGCGGCGGGAACCGGCAGCCGGTGGACCCAGGGCGCCGGCGTCGTCAAGGCTCTTCATCCGTTCTGCCGATTGACGGGACGATACCGGAGTTTCATTGAAGTTCACCTGGCCAAAAGCCGCCGCTCGGGATCGCTGGTGAAATTGGGGTTGCCTCACATTGTCACCACCAGTTACCTGACACATGATCCGATCCGGGAGACCCTTGAACGCGCCAAAAACTTCGGCTACGAAGCGTCCCTTATCTTGTCACGCGGCCACTCGGTTGGCGTCCGCATGATCCCCATGGAGGACGATCTGCGATTTCTCTGGGAGGATATGCCTCAGCAATTGCTGGACGAACAGGCGCAGAAGGTCCAGGAAAGCCTGCGCTCCGCGCTCATCGGATGGGCGCGCAACGAGAGTGAAGGGTGCGACTACACGGACAACCTGCCGGCGCAGTGTCTCCACCCGGTCGGGCACTGGTTCGAATTCAGCAACCTTCTCCGCAACGGGGTGCTCGCTCAACTGCTGGACGATCGGCCGCAACTGCAGACTCTCATGCTGCACAACATCGACACCGTGGGGGCCAACGTAGATCCGGCGTACCTTGGACTTCATCTGCGCCACGGGGCCTGCCTCACCTTCGAAGTCATAAACCGGCGGATCGAGGATATCGGGGGCGGGCTGGCCCGGGTGAATGGACGGACCCGACTGGTGGAAGGACTCGCCATGCCGAATGAAGAAATTGAGTTCAACCTATCGTTCTATAATTCGATGACAACCTGGATCGACATCGACAACCTTCTCGGCGTGTTCGGACTGAAACGCGAAGACCTTCGAAACGAAGCGAGGGTAGAGGAGGCCGCCAGAACACTGGCCGCGAAACTACCCACTTATATTACGATCAAGGATGTGAAGAAGCGGTGGGGACACGGCCAGGAGGACGTTTTTCCCGTTTCCCAATACGAAAAGCTCTGGGGCGACATGTCCGCCCTACCGGAGGTAGACTGCGCCTTTGCGGTGGTCGACCGGCGGCGGGGCCAGCAGCTCAAAGACCCGGCGCAGCTCGACGGCTGGCTGCGCGACGGTTCAGCGGCGCACATCGAATCGCTTTGCGATTTTGGCAAGAGGTAGAAAGATCGGGCGGATTGGACCGATCTGTGGTGACATGAGCAGGCTAAAACTGAAAATAGATGTAGGGTGACTCCGCGCTGACTGCTCCCAGTACGGTAACACCTGCCAGCAGGGCGTATGCAAAGGAACGGAAATACCAGGGTACCCTCCCCCACCATGTGCCGACGTTGAGATGGGCGCGGGTGAAGTCAACCGAAAACAGGCACCCGACGAATGCCAGAAACACCCACGCATACCATTCTACCGGGGCCGGGGCGCCGGTCGAGACGCCGAACATGGCCTTCAGCATGTCCCAGGCGTTGTCCATCGTCGAAGCGCGAAAAAGTACGCAGCCGATCGTATTCAGCCAGAACGTGAACAGCACCCACGGCAGTACGCGAAATCCGGCCGTCACTGCTTTGTTCTTCTCGCTCCGAAAGCGTCTCCGGGCGGTGCGAATTACATAATAGCAGGTCATCAACGCCGCGTGGTAGATCCCCCACATGACGAAGTGCCATTCGGCTCCATGCCACAATCGCAGAGCATGAGAACGATGGCTCCATTCATGGCGGACCGTACGCCTCCCTTGCGGAACCCGCCCAGGGGAGTGAATACGTAATCGCGGAACCAACTGGTCAAGGTCATATGCCAACGGGCCCAGAAGTCTCCGGCGCTTCGCGCAGCCAGCGGATAATTGAAGTTTTCTACGATATGCACCCCGAATAACCGGGCGGTACCGATTGCGATCGATGCATACCCGGCAAAGTCCATGTAGATTTGTCCGGAGAAACAGAAGGCTGCAATCCAGACCGTGAGCATCGGGTAATGACCCGGGTTGGCGAACACCAGGTCGACAAGGATGGCCAATCGGTCGGCGATCACGAGTTTCATGAAGAGACCCGTGATGATCCGCTCCACCCCATACCGGAGGTCGTCGGCCGAAACCGGGTTCCACTTCTTCAATTGCGGAAGAAGGTGAGAGGCCCTCTCAATCGGGCCTGCGACCAACTGGGGAAAGAAGGAAACGTACAAGGCGAAGGTAACAAACTCATGCTCTGCCGGCACCTGCTTCCGATACACCTGGATGGAGTAACTGATGGTTTGAAACGTGTAGAAGGAAATCCCGACCGGCAGGATAAATCCATACGCCTCCCAGGTGCCTTCGAATCCCAGGAGTCGGCCCAGCCCGATGACGCTTTCGCCGAGGAAATCGGCGTACTTGAAGAAGCCGAGCATGCCCAGGTTCCCGGCCAGGCTGCAAAGCAGGAGGGCCCGGCGGCTCTTCAGTCCGCCGGTCCGCTCCATGAGACGCCCCACGGTGTAGTCGAGGGTGGTAGAGGCCAAAAGAAGAAGACCGTAGACAGGCGTTTCCCAGCAGTAGAACACGTAGCTCGCCAGCACCAGCAGGACACGGCGCCACCGATGCGGCGAAACATAGAAAAGGAGGAAAACCGCGGGTAGAAATACGGCGAATGTGAAGCTGTTGAAAAGCACGGCTCAGATACTTGTATCCGGGGTAAGCTCACTCCACAATCGTTCCGCGTAGCGGCGATGATTTTTCCGATTGAAGTGAAGCGAGTCCAGAAAGTCTTCCCGCGGCAAAGCCTCTGTCAAATCGACGTAAGGCAAATCATACTGGTCCGTCAATCGCATTGCGTTCTCCCGGAACCTGCGAACGCGGGATGCATGACTGCTGGAGGGCGGATGATTTCCCGGGCAGGCCACGACGAGCCGCTGCGCCACGTCGAAGGCAGCCAGCATGGCCAGAAACTCCTCCAGCATCTCCGTCGACCGATCGTCGTACTCATAGTATGCGGCGTCATTTTCTTCCGCCGGAGGGCAGGCGATCCGGACTTTCTTCCACTTTCGCTCCAGGTTGAGTTCCCACGGATGGAAATAGAGCGAAGGCGCATAGAGCAACGGCTGCATACCGGGGTACCTTTGATCCAGCCATGACCATGCGAACTCCGGGAACCGGAGTGCCGGCAGCAGGTCGCCGGCAACCGCACCCAACGTATCCTCAACCCTTCCGTGTCGTTGCCAGAACTCGCCAGGAAGACGTTGGGCGAGCCTGGGGCTGCTCACCAACCGCGGCAGATCCGAGCGGCAGTGGGAAAATCCCTCGTCGGCGTTGCGGCCCTTGAAGTCAGCATACCCGATAGACGCCACGAGGACGGCGGGGGAACTCTCCAACAACCGGGCAGCCAGGAGCATCTATTCCATTGATGTGATTCCATCGACCGACCAGTTGTGAACCTCGAAAATCCTGCCGGCATCCGTTTCGTTCAACAGGTTTTGCAATTGCGCAGGATACCCCTCGCGAGGCGGGTATTCGCCGGCATAGGCCTGGGAGTTGGAGAGCAGAACCAGCTTCCCTGCTTTTGGGTCCTGATCGATCCCCGAGAGGTACTCGGGAAAACCTCTGAACCGGAATGGGTTCCTACCGGAGGAACCGGACGCGGGAATCCGGGGCAGCAGGACCGAGGCCGCAATATTCAGCGCAACCAGGGTGAGCACCAGCATGGCGCAAAATCCGGCGAGTTGGCGTTTGGAGAAAGGCGAATTCCCAGCCCCGTCCCCGGGACCCGGAGCTGATTTGCGCTTGCGGGCTTCGTTTCCTGCGAGTTCTTCGTTCAAATCGTTTCGCCGTAGATAAAATCCCTGTCTCGCGTTCCCACGTAACCAATGGGGGTGACCTTGTCACGGTCGGCGGCGTCAAACAAGACGCGAAGGCTCCACCGAAATCAAGGAGATTCACATCTCGCGTTGCACCGATCGGGCCACCGCCACGTTCAGAGCACGTCGGCTGTCGAGTCGATTGGCGGAGGAGCGGCGGACCGTACCGGATAGAACTCATTTGGCGGGTTGACACAATTACCGGAACTCACTACATTTCGGGTCTTGGTATGATGAAGAGGTTTTTGAGTTCCGCTTGTGTACTACTACGTAGTATGCCGTATAATGTTACAGATGGGGTTCACCCATCCATGGTTTTGCTCCATTCACTATGATGACCTACCCAATCAATCCGGACGGCGCGTTGTGTCCCTTGCTGAACGACGGCACTTTTCTCTATGATCTTTATGCTGGCGCGGACGCCCGGATTGAGATCAAAAAATTCGTCAAGCGCAACCGCTGGCCGGGGAAACCGCCGATTTCCTATTCGGTGGGGCCCGAGACGATGAAAAAGATGCTGGTGAGTCTGCACAGCACGCGGGCGGGGCGGGACCGGGTGGAAGCGGTAACAAGCAAAGCCGAGAATCCTCTCACCCTCTACCAGGTCATTTGGAACTGGCTCACCGTACATGCGACAGAGTTGATCAAGGCGGCCGATGAACATAGCCACACCAAGGGTCGGAAAGTTTTCATGTCGCCCAAAGAGTTTGTGGAGCTTTTAGACGCCCGCTCGAAAGAGATCGCTGAGGACGAAGACGAGAAAAAGCATCTCGTGTACCTGGCACTGGCTTTTGCCATGCTGCAGCCGGATGACTCCAAGGAACTGTTGCAGACGGCAACATCGAAGTTCCCGGAATTTCAAGACGCGGTAGGGTTAGGCTAAAACAACCCCGCCCATCATGAAAGGCCAACCAGAGCCTCCACCCGTGGCACGGGCATCCGACCCGTGTAGCAAAGCCCAACCAGAGCCCAACCCCGTGGCACCGGTATCGACCCCTCTCCGTAATGCTGCGTATATATCTACACGCGCGTCGGACCCGGGTGAATCAGGATTAAACCGCAGAAGATTACGGAAAGAACTCTTCGCGATTCGAGGGCTCTTGCGAGTCCAGCCTTGTTCTTATTTGGGACTTGCTTTGGCTTTGGTTGGCCTCCGCTACACGGGTCGGATGCCCGTGCTACGAGCGGCGGCGATTCTTGGTCTCCTTCTGGCGCCATCTTTCGTTTGGGCCGGGGAAACCGATTCATCTTCAAACTCGATCACCGCCACGGAGCCGGCGATCTCAGAGTCTTTGCGCCGTGAAGCGCGCGCGGCGGTGGACCGGTCCTGCACGTGGCTGATCAACATGCAGAACGACGATGGCCATTGGTCCAGCTCTGAATTTCCTGCCCTCACCGCGCTTCCCGTGTGGGGGCTTGTGCTGGCGGGGCACATCAAATCGGAGAGCGTAAGGAAGGGCACGGAGTACATTCTGACTTGTGTTCAGAAAGACGGCTCCATCTGGCGGCAACCGTCCGAGACTCGTAAAGGTGGAGGACTGAGCAATTACAATACCGCTCTCTGCATGGTCGCGCTTCACGCCGCGGACAGGACCCGGTTTTCAAAAGTAGTGATGGGTGCCCGGAACTTTCTCTCCCGCGCCCAACACACGAGCCGGGACAAATTTCAAGGCGGCATGGGATACGATGCCGATACCGGTCGCCCCTATGCCGACCTCTCGAATTCCTATATCGCATACGAGGCGATGAAACTCACGGCGGACCTGAGAATGCTGGAAGACGAGCACCCGTCGGCCGATCTGGATTGGGATGCGGCACGCGCCTTCGTGGCGAGCCTCCAAAATGACGATGGCGGATTCATATACAAACCGGGCCAAAGCATGGCGGGCGCCGACACCAACAAGACAGGCGAAGTCACTTTCCGCTCGTATGGGAGCATGACCTACGCAGGACTCCTCAGCCTTGTTTACGCCGACGTCGACAAGAACGATCCCCGCGTCAAGTCGGCCTTTGATTGGGCTACTACCTACTGGACTCTCGAAGAGAACCCGGGCATGGGACTCGAAGGTTTGTTCTATTTCTATAACGTGCTGACCAAGGCTCTGTCAGTCTATGATGCCGACACGCTGACGCTGCCCGGTGGCAAAGAGATCTCCTGGCGTAGCGAAATTACCCGAAAAATTGTCAACCTTCAAAAAATCGATCCGGCCGACGGTTCCGGTTACTGGGTCAATGAAGCAAGTCGCTGGATGGAGGCCGACCCGGTACTTGTAACTGCATACGCTGTCATGGCGTTGGTGGTGGCATTGGGCGAGTAACACGCATGAAGACGCTCCTTCGCATTCTGGGTTTAATCATCATTCTGACCACGATTGTGGTTGCCATTGCGGTAGGAGTCTTCTTCCTGGCTCAGCCTCGCGCAGAAACACTGCACTGCGACCGGAATGTCGCTGACTTAAGCTGTCGCTCCGATATGGTCCTTTCATGACCCATCGATTCTCGCCACGGCGGGGACCGCCGTTCCCGAGAATGAACTGATCATGATGAGGCCCTAAGTCAGCGACATTCCAGCGTGACCGCATCACACGGATCTCCCTGGACCGGAATTCGAACGACAAATTCTCGCGTTTATATAAGGTTAACGCAAGCATCCACTTGCTCCACGTATTTTCTCCTTTCTGTATTACACGTTTTCTACTATTGGCCCAGATCTCTCTTTTTCCCTTTGGATCCCCCCCCCCTGGGATTTGCACCAGTGCGGGAACCGTTGTTCAGGCCGGTATCCACGGATCCGCGACCCAGCCGCCCGCAGAGCGATTTACGATCAATTGCAGACTTTTGCTGTTCCATTGATCTCCCAATGACGTAAGATATTGTTCCCATAAATCATAAGCGATGTGTGCCTACCAAATCGGGGCATCAGCAAGCGCCGAGAGTGTAGTGAGTTGTGGCCAGTCAGAATCAAGCTGAAAGCGAGGACGGATCCGACTCTCCTGTGCCGGACCTTCCCGATCGGATTGCGGGTTGGCTGGATGCGGTCCTGCATCCGGGTGAATCGGTCCATGCCTGTCTGTTCTCCGATATCCTACCGGACGGCCAGTTCGGCGAACGGTGGACCTTTCTGTCCAACGCCCGGCTCTTTGTCCTGGGCAGCAATGGCGCGCCGGACAGGCCGGAGTTGTCTCTGGAACTTCCCATCGATCGCCTCGACAGCGCACGCGTACAGTCCTATATCGGTTCGGGTGCGCTGATCGTGACGGGCGGCGATGAAGGATACGAAGTCACGCGCTTTTCACTCGGTTCGCACCATGAAGCCCTTGATCTCTGTTACTACATAAACGCCGTGGTCGAAGGGCGTGGTCGTGGCAAATCGTTCGGAGAAGTTTCCAAGCCATCAACAAAGCGCATAGAGCATCGGTGCCCGTCATGCGGTAGGACAATCAACCGCAACGCCCAGATTTGTAGTCACTGCCTGGATAAACGGCGGGTGCTGATGCGCCTCTTTTCGTACGTTGCGCCGTACAAGACCCCGGCGTTGATCGGTCTTTCCCTGACCCTTCTTCTTACGGGAACGCAACTGACGCCTCCTTACCTGACCAAGATGTTGATCGATGACGTCATTATGCCGGGCAATCTGTCGCTGCTTCCGATCATACTCTGCGCGTTGATCGCGGCCTATGCCGGTGCCGCCCTTCTGTCGATTGCACGCTCATACATCCTGCAATGGGTCGGGCAGAAAGTGCTGTTCGACATGAGGGTGGAGTTGTATAATCGTCTGCAAGTCTTGCGGTTAAGCTACTACGCGCAGCGGCAAACGGGTCGAATCATGTCACGAGTCACCGGAGACCTCGCCCGCCTCCAATATTTCGTGGCAGAGGGGTACCAGGAACTGCTCATCAGTATCGTCTCAACGGTCCTGGTGGCCCTGATCCTACTGTTCCTGAATCTCAAGCTGTTCCTACTGGCTTTGGCCCCTATTCCGCTTATTTGGCTCAGCACCTGGTTCATGGGGCGACGTATTCGCGTTCTCTATTTTAGAATTTGGCGGAGGGTCGCCGGACTCAACGCGCTGCTCGCGGACACCATACCCGGTATCCGAGTCGTAAAGGCATTTGCCCGGGAAAATCATGAGTCAGCGCGCTTCCATCAACGAAGCGGCGATGTCTTTGAAGAGGAAATGCGAACGGCAAAGATTACGACCACATTCTTTCCTCTGATAACGCTGCAGGCGGCTCTCGGTTCGATTCTGGTATTCGCGGTGGGCGGAATTATGGTGGTCAATGGCAGCGAAACGATCGGTACTCTTGTCGCGTTTACCAGCTACCTTCTTTCATTTTACCAACCGGTGCAGCAGCTTGGTCGGATAAACCAGCGTTTGCAGCATTGCGCGACCTCAGCGGAGCGTGTATTCGAAATCCTGGATTCGGATCCGGAACCGTTGAACCACAATGGCGTGAGGCCTGATCCGTTCGAGGGACGGGTGGAGTTTCGAGACGTACGGTTCTCGTATGAACCCGGAAAGTACGCCTTGGACGGGATCTCCTTTTCCATCGAGCCCGGTGAGATGATCGGCTTGGTAGGCCCCAGCGGGGCGGGGAAAAGCACCCTGGCTCATCTCATTACACGATTTCATGATGTCGATGAGGGTGAAATCCTGATTGACGGCCATTCGATTCAGGAGATCGATCTTCATTGGTTTCGGCGGCAGATTGGGGTGGTACTGCAGGAGCCGTATCTGTTCCACGGCAGCCTCTGGTCGAATATCGCATACGCCAATCCGGACGCCTCGGCCGACAAGATTATCGAGGCGGCCAGAGCGGCAAATGCTCACGACTTTATTGTGAATCTTCCGGAAGGATACGACAGCGTAATTGGAGAACGCGGGCAGACCTTATCCGGCGGTGAGCGACAAAGGATCTCAATCGCCCGCGCCATATTGCGAGACCCGAAAATCCTCATCCTCGACGAGGCTACGGCTTCCGTGGACACGGAAACCGAGGCGCTGATCCAGACCGCGGTAGAACGACTGGTAAAAAACCGTACGACATTTGCCATTGCCCACAGACTGTCGACCTTGAGAACGGCAGACCGCCTTATCGGACTGGAGAATTCGAAACTGGTCGAAATGGGAACTCACAGCGAATTACTGGCGTCCGGCGGCTTGTATGCGCGACTCAGATCGCTCCAGGCCGAGATGTCAAAATTGACGGTGGTGTAATGAAGCGCAAGGCAAATGATTCTATTGACTCGGATCGGATGACCGACATCGTCGATCTGCCACGATCACGGCACCCGGTGGAGCCCGACCGGGTCATGGTCTGGCGGGATCCTTTCCACATCCTGTATGTGAGCGTAGATGGAATACCATTCCGCGATGTGGAGGCCCGCCACCTGTTCCCTGTCTCGAAGAAAACGGATTATGTCAGCCTTGTAAGTGACGGCAAAGAAGTGGTGATGTTAGCGCGACCCGACAAACTGGACAAGAAGAGCCGACAATGCCTCGAAGAGGCCTTGGACCGAATGTACTACGTCGCCCGGATCGAGCGCATCGACGAAATCAACCTTGTCATGGGAGTATCGCAATGGCGGGGAATGACCGATCGAGGCTATGCCGTATTCGAGATCACGGACCGGGGAAGCCAGGTACGGCTTTTGCCGAACGGCCGTTGCATGATTACGGATGTAGACGGAAATCGATTCGAAATCGAAAACATTCAAGACCTCGATCGCGAGAGTTTGGAACTGATCAGGACGCAGACGTAGGATAGGTGGCCTATGAGTGAGAATGGAAGTTATGAAGCAAGACGAACCGCCCGGGGGGCCGAACCACGGCCTCGCGCCCGGCCATGGCGCCGGAGGCTTGTCCTGGTGGGGTTGACGGTGCTCTTTTGCCTCGTTGGCTCTACATTCATGGTCGGGTGGTTCCGGTTTACCCGCGTGTACACGATGAGCGCGCGCGTCCGCGCGGCGGTTGTCGCTCTCTCTCCCGTCGTCGATGCGCGATTGATCGAACTGAAAGTCAAGGCCGGCGACCACGTCACCCGCGGCGAACTGCTGGGGCGGCTTGACGACACGGAACTGCGCGCAGCCTTGCAAGCGGCGAAGGCGACGGCGACGATCAAGGAGAGCGACGCCGAAGCAGCGCGCGCGGAATTCCGGCTCACGGAGGCGAGCCTCAAAGCTAATATCGAAGCCGCCCATGCACAGGTAAAAACGGCCGCGGCAAACTCAACATTTTCCGAAGCGAACAAGACGGCTCGCGAGAACCGGCTTCCTGATGAAGTGCGCGCGGCCGAAGCACGCTACAACGAAGCGCAGGCAAACCTGACACGCCTGAAACTGGGACCGCCGCGCCATGAGATCCTCGTGGCGCAGGCGCGACTGGAGGCCACACAAGCGACGCTCGAACTCCTTGAGCTGGACGTCGAAAAATCGCAGCAACTTGTCACGGAAGGAATCGAATCAGAGCACCTCTTACGAGTAAGAAGAACCCAGAGATTGAAGCAGGAAAAAGTGGTGCGTGAAGCGGAACTTCACCTTGAAAAACTGATCGCGGGCCCCTCCGGAAACGAGATCGAAGCGGCAGAGCAGGCATTGGAAAATCTGGCGGCACAGCTCGCCCTGGCCCGCAATGGTCGCAGCGAAGTTGACTCGCTGGCGGCAGAGGTGGAGATACGCAGGGCACAACACGACGAGGCAGGCGCGCGACTGGCGCAGGCCGAAGCCCGCGAATCCAGCCTCGATATTTCGCGGGAGCGAATTCGCGCGGCGGAAGCTGAACTGGCCAAGGCGAAAGCCGAAGTGGATCGAGCCGAAGCCGTTCTGGACAACCTCAATTTCGTCAGTCCGGTGGACGGAACCGTCACCCGCACGTTCGACGACATCGGCGAGGTCTGCCGCAAAGGCGCACCCTGTATCCTGGTGGCCGAGGCAGGTCGCGAGCGGTGGATCGAGGGGTTTGTAGAAGATGAAGATGCCATGCTGGTCAATGTGGGAAATCATGCCCGGATCCAGGTACCGGCGGGAATCGGCAAGTACGTGCCGGGCATCGTGGAGCAAGTCGGGATGCATACCCTGTCACTTGACGGCGGCCCTCCGGGTGCATCGCCTCGATTCCCTCAGCCGGAACGTGTCTGGGTTCAAATCCGCCCCCTGGAACCGTTGCGGGAAAGCCCGATCACCGGCACAAGCGCCAAAGTGGTCATTCGGATTCGGTGATCCACACCTTGTCCAAAACCTCCCAGGATCAGCAGGCGCAATTTACTCCCCGGCTTTGGGTTCCGTGGGCGGCCACGACATCACGCTCGCCCCCGTGGGCCGAGGTTCCCGGGGTCTCCAGCGGAGGCGTTCCGGGGACTGGTAAACCACATCGAGCCACGGGGTTTCCAGCCGGATTCCACCCTGGTGCCGTGAGTCCAGCGCCGCCTCCAGGACGCCGCTGGTCAGCAAGGTCCTTTCGACAGGGTACTGAGGTTGTTCGGTCACGAACATCTCCTCCATGTTCAGTGACAAGTAGCTGAAATGAGCGTAAGGCAGCCCAGTTTGTGGTCCGTGTCCCTGGGCATAGAACTCGCATGCGACGGTCTCCCCTTCCACCATGGCCGCGTAGGCGAGGTCTTCGATGTATCCGTTAAGCATGGCGATCGCGGCGCGCAGGCCGTCGCGGTATTCGAGGATGAACACTGCCGGGTTGGCACAGTGGTCGGCCATGCTTCCATCGGGTTTCCTATCGATGGCATCACAGGCAGCCTGGGCCAGATCCATCGACCACAGCCCGACTTTTCCCGCCTGCCAGGCCGCATCGCCTTCCAGGCAGGTCACCGCGGTGACTCCGGTTTCCCCGCCCAGTCGCCGTTCGACCATGCACTGCAACACTTCGAGGGTGTGGGATCCGTAAATATCGAGCCCGGAGAACCCGACCGCGACCGCTTCTTCAATAGGTGACTCCAGTTCATGTTCCAGCCAGGGACTGCGCCAGGCGACCGGCAGCGAGGATCCGGCCATGAACGGCGCCTTCAATTCGCGCGCCCGCTCGACCATCCAGAGGGCGTCGTGCCAGTTGTAGGAAAGATGCTTATCATTAAACACCGGGGCCGACCGACCGCTCTGGGCAAAGACCCCACAAATCTGCTCCATGAAATACTTGCGGGGAAACACTTGCTGTTCCTTTTCGTTCCAGGGGTAATCTCCGTGCTCGCCGATGAGGATCACCCCATCGACGGCCAGGGTGTCGCCGCCTAGAGTCAGCGTTTTCTGAATACTCGGATAGACATCGACTCCGTGCTGTTTCAAAAATTCCAACCCCACGTCCGCCTCCGGTACCTGGTCCAGATAGACCGACACCAGTTCCACCCGGGGGGGGAGCAGTCCCTCGTCGGTAGGAAATCCGAAAATGAACGTTGGGATCATGACATCGGCGTGAGATCCTCTGAACCATTGGGAGATGACGGCGGCGACTTTTTTGCGTTCCCTCACGATCCGATTATCGTCGCCCATGCGCTTACGGCAACCTCAATATCCGAATCTCCATCCAAAAAGGGGTCAGCAAAGAATGCCGCTGATTTAAGGCCTCATCATGATCAATTCATTCTCCGTACGGCGGGGACCGCCGTCTCCAGCGATGCGGCAACATCCGGAAAAGCACGAAGATCGAATTTGGAGTCCCCGCCGTACGGAGAATGGATGGGTCATGAAAGGACCACATCAGAGCGACAGCTTAAGTCAGCGCCATTCCTTTTCAAACCCTTTTCCTCGATTGTGGTTCTTGACCCGCCCGCAGCTCCTTCCCTACGGTTGTGCCCATGCTCATGAGCTTCTGCCGGTGAAACGAATTGAAATGCGACAGATCTTTCGACCCGGACTTCACCTGGGCGAAATCTATTATCCGGTCCGGTTTGACGGAGCGGTCATGGCGGACGCCGTGGCGCGTGCCTGTGTCGAGGGCGAGTACGATGGCGTGGAAATCGCCGACCTCCCGGACAGGACCGTACGATTGCGGATCGGCGAGACGGCCCGGGCGCATAATCTGCGAGTGGCGGTCTGGCAAGCGGAAAGACAGCAGGACACGGGATGGGGTATGTCGAGTCCCGATCCCTCCCGCCGCGGGGCCGCATTGGCGGAGTTAAAGAAGGGATTGGAGACCGCCGCCGAAAGCGGCGCCGGCGACGTGTTGTACATCGGCCGCCTGGACCCAGGCTCCGATGTCCGTGAGGAGTCCAGGCGGTGCCTGGCTGATTCGCTCAGCGAGTTGGCTGAAGCGGCAGCCGCGTACTCGTTACGCGTCGTGTTCGAGCCCTTGGATCGCGGCGTGGATCAGCGCGGCCTGATCGGGCGGACAGCCGACGCGGCGGCGATGATCGAAGCACTCGGTGCGGCGCATCCGAACCTGCGCCTGGCGTGGGACACCGCGCACGCCGCCTTGAGCGGTGATGACCTCGAAACCGCCCTGCGAAGGGCGTACCCGCTCCTGGCGCAGATTCACCTGGCCAACGTGATCGTGAGCCCGGACCACGATGACTACGGCGATCACCACCGCCCTCTCGGTCCCCCCGGATTGCTGACACAGGAAAGAATTACGGCAATTTTCCGTCTACTCGCAGAACTTCGCCAAGAGGATAGCCCCCCACCCTACTTGTCTTTCGAAGTGCGAACCCAACCGGGCGGCGACCCCGCCACCACCGAACGGCATACCCGGCAAATGCGGGATGCCGCGTGGCGGATGATGAGCAAGGACCTGGAATGATTATATAAAGGAAAGGAAGAAAAAAAATGGCCTACACATTCGAGCCGGGCAAGTTGTACCGAATGCCGACCCACTTCGGACCGAGCCTCGGCCCCCGGCAGGGGCCGGATGGCCGGAAATTCACCTGCAAGACGGGCCCGCACAAGACCGCCTACAGCGTGAGCTTTGTGACGAACCCCGAACAACTGGAAAAGCTCCTCCCCGATCGCTTTGAGCTTGCCGGCGAACCGGTGGTAACCGTCCTCGTGGCGTACATGACCGGAATCGAATGGCTGGCCGGCCGCGGCTACAATGTTCTTGGCGTGATCTTCCCAGCCGCTTTCAACGGCGACCGGGACCAGGTTCAAGGCAGCTTCCTGTCTGTCCTCTGGGAAAATCTCGCCGATGCAATTATTTCCGGGCGTGAGGAGCTTGGCTTTTCAAAGGTCTACTGCGAGATCCCGGATCCCGTAATCCGCGGCGACGAAACCCACTGCATCGGAAGCTGGTTCGACTTCAAGTTCATGGACATGAAGATTCGAAACATGACGCAGGTGCCTCCGGAGAAAATGGATCCCACCGCGGGCGAAGGCAGTGGGGACGGACTCCTGCACTACAAGTACATTCCCCGCACCGGCGAATGGGGAACCGCGGATGTTTCCTATGCAGTGCTCACACCCTACGACCAACCCAACTGCGTCGTGAAAGAGAGGTGGCAGGGTGAAGGCACAGTCGAGTTTCACAAGGCCGCCTGGGAGGACCTGCCGACCACCTGTCACATCGTGAATGCGCTTCACGAACTAGAGATCAAGGAGTACAGGGGCGCGAGCATCGTCAAGAGCGTCGGCGCAAAGGACCTCGGCGATCAACGCATCCTGCAATAGACGCGAATCGGTGAAGCCGGGATTTGAACCAGCTCGATCAGGTTGCCGTCCGGATAAAACAAAAGGGAAAACAAAAGGAACAAAAGGGGTCAGTGTGTTCAGACGTTCACTTTTATCGGTAGCCTGCCCCGCTGCTACGTGATTGTTCTTCATCGATGCCACGCAAACCGCGAATCGAGGCAACAAAGTGGGGGAAGAAAGGATCGTCGCTCGAAGGACAGATCATCGCGGCGCACAACGAAAAGCGGGCCAAGGAGCTATTCCAAAAGAGCCTGGAATCTTTTGGCATAACAGTTGCGAGATTATAGGAGAGGAAGAAAACGGAAACTCGAATGTAAAGCGTGGACTGGTTCGTCATGACCAAAAGGTAATGACCAACGACTGGATTGACCTTGAATGAAGCAATGGGAAATCGGACCAATACCTTGCATGCGATCAGGGCAGTGGAAAACGTTCGGAAGGGAGAGATTGGAAAGGTCAAGAAGAGATTATTGAACATCTGAATACACTGACCCCTTTTTCCCCGACGGTAGCTTGATAAGTAACGAATCACCCGAGAAAGAACAACAACAAGGAGAGTTATGCCAAACAACAGCGACGACTCAATTCCCATATCCAACCCGAACAAGCTGACGGCCGATTCTATCCCCGCGGAGCGGGTCTCGCTTGGAGCGACGGGAGACTACAAACCCTGCGTGGCGAAACTGCCCGGCGGTGATCTCCTTCTCTCGGCGTACCGAACCGCCCCGGCCCTGCACGGCTGGGAAGGAGCCGTCTATCACGACTGGAACGAGAGCTCTCCGCAGAGGCGTTACCTGGAGACCACCTTGCTCTTCAAATCGGGCGACGGCGGTAAAAGCTGGTCCGAATCCCGGTTGCTCAACGTGGCCGGGAAGGAGGCTTACCTGAGCGTCACCGACAAGGGCACACTCCTCATGACGGCTCACGTGATTGAGCAGAACGTGATCAACGAAGTCGGCCACTGTTATGGCGTTCTGCATCGAAGCCCCGACCAGGGTCAGAGCTGGTATACGATCAAGGCCCAACCCCGTTCGGCGAACCCTGCACGCTACCACTATTACGATCTCACCACCCGGAATGTCCTCAAGTTGAACGACGGATCGCTGATGTTCATCGCCTCCGGCGTCGGTCCGGACGCGCACACGGTATTTCGATCGACCGACGACGGGTTCCAATGGAACTGGCAATACGAGGCCGGGATCACAGGGCAGCCGGAGGCTTACTCCTACAGCGCATTCGGGGAGGGGGTGCTGTGGCAGGCCCGTTCAGGCAAGCTGTTCTGCATCTTGCGCGTCGATTGCCGGGAATGGCCGGACGTCGAAGGAAAACCGTTGGAGATTAGCAAGGATGAGCTCAGCGACAACTTCGATCGGTTGATTCTGTTCAGCTCCATCGACGAAGGCCGCTCCTGGCAGCCGGAACGCGAGTTCGGAGACTACGGCCAGATGTATCCCGCGATACTCCGGCTTCAGGATGGACGATTGCTGCTGACCTTTACCCAGCGCGCTGTCAAACCTCCGCTGGGCCTGCGCGCGGTGATCGGGACCGAGCACGACGACGGATTCGAATTTGATCTGCAACGCGACGTGTTTATGATCGACGCCAAGACACCGGAAGGATTGGCAAGCGGCGGTGGCTTCGGCTGCACGGTCCAGCTCGATGACGGCACTCTCGTCTCCAGTTACTCCTACCGGGATCACCCGGACGAGTTCGCGGGAGCTTACTCCGGACTGCATCTGGAGACAGTGAGGTGGCGGTTGCCGTCCGGATCATAAAGAAAGCAAAACGACCACCCTCCCCTGTCCGCGGGCCAGGCGATCGGCTCGGAAACGAATTCGGCGCCCTGCTTGCTCATGGTCTGGTCAATCATCGTGTGTTCATGTAACCTGTCCGACGAGCGCCTCATCCCGGCAGGCTGCGCTGGTTGCCCGAGGAGAACGTCCCCATCACACGGATCCAGTATGTTCCGTCGCCGAGTTCCTGGATTGCCCGAAGGATCTGCCTGCCGATGGGCGTATAGGTCCAGTTGATCTCACAGTATCCGATGCAGTGCCAGATGCGGTCCAGTGGCCCCGCTTCGTTTCGCGCGTCAATCGAAATGGTGACCGGGCGCATCACTTAATACGCGCCTCCCCTCATTCAGGACTCGTCTGATGAGGCGGGTTCGAGCTTCTCCTGGGTACGGGTGTCAAAGTCCGTGGCATCATGACGTTCGCTCAACTGATCCTCCAGCGGTCCAAAGGTGCGGTTGACCATCCGTCCGCGCCGCACGGCCGGACGGTGATGGAGTTCCTCGGCCCAACGCATGACATGGGTGTACGACGAGGCTTCGAGAAACTCCGCCGCCTCGTATACGGTGTTTAATACGAGCCCGCCGTACCAGGGCCAAATGGCCATGTCGGCGATGGAGTAGGTCTCGCCGGCGATGTACGGGTGGTCCGCCAATTGCCGGTTCAGAACGTCGAGCTGACGCTTTACCTCCATCGTGAATCGGTCGATGGGGTATTGGAGCTTCATCGGCGCATAGGTGTAGAAATGCCCGAAACCGCCGCCAAGATAAGGAGCGGACCCCACCTGCCAGAAGAGCCAGGAAAGGACCTCCGTCCGAGCCGCCCCCTGCGCCGGAAGGAAGTGCCCGAACTTCTCCGCCAGATAGATCAGAATCGAGCCAGACTCGAAGACGCGCCTCGGCGGATCCGTCGAATGATCCATGAGCGCGGGAATTTTCGAATTGGGATTCGCCTCGACGAAACCACTGCCGAATTGATCGCCGTCACCGATCTTGATCAGGTGCGCATCGTATTCTGCGCTAGTTTCTCCCCGGGCCAGGAGCTCTTCCAGCAGAATAGTCGCTTTCTGCCCATTGGGGGTGGCCAACGAATAGAGCTGGAGAGGATGTTTGCCTACCGGCAGTGCTTTCTTGTGCCTTGGACCTGCAGTTGGGCGATTGATGCCGGCCCACTCGCCCCCGGTTTCGCTCTCCCATTTCCAGACCTTGGGCGGCTCATATTCGATGTGGCTGCTCATTCCGGTCTCCTGGAAGTGGGAGCCGTCAGGGACAAACCCCTATGATGGTTCATTGCGTTGTTCGTATTCACGGGAACAGGATAGCGAACTTGAATCGTTCCTGCACCAGCCAATTTTGCCGAGCAATTTCCCGAACGGAACCTGTCCACGGCACACGTCCAGGGACAGGACGTCGTGGTAGTCGGTCCCGCCGTCCAGCGCGAAGTGTAGCCAGAAGTGCTCGCCGTTCACGTGGGTATCCACGAAGGCGTGAAGGGAAGGGATCAGGATCCATAGACACGTGATCGATCACGTGTACCCGTTCTCACGCGCCTTCACCACCCGGTACAGGCGTTTCATCTGTTCACGCATGGCCCAGATGGTGAATTCAGGCTAACGTCTACCGTTGTCATCGACGTAGCCGCAACCATGAACCGTATTGGCGTACGGATAGGGTATAAACAAGTCGATATAGGTTCCGTCGTAATCGTATTTCGCCATCGCGTGGTGGATCGTACCCATGTAGAGATCCCGCCATTTCGCGGCGGCGGGGCAGACGGCCTTCGCCTCCCAGGGATCGTTCCGCCGAATGGGAGCGGCGCCGGTCAGCGCCCAGGGCTCGCCGTACGTGTGGTACCAGGGATTCTGCGTGCTGATATACTGCAGGGGAAAATACCAGGTCAGCCGTCCCCCCACCGCATGAAACGTCTCCCTGGTGTCCAGGATATTTTCCCTGCTGTAGGCCTCGCGGTTGATTTCGCCGCGCTCCCTGGCGGCCTGCCAGCGCGCGTATTCCGCGTCGGTTTTCGGCGTGGGCCAGCCCCACCACTTACCCGCCGGGTCCCCGACATAGGTATCCCAATACGGATCCTCGGAGAGGAGCGGGTTCTGCGCCACCTGGCGCATTCGCCGCCAGCGAGCAGGCAGCGGCTTGACCGGTGTGGGATGAAGGCCGAACACGATGCGGCGTTTCGTCCCGGGCGGGCAGCCGACAGGGAGGTATTGCGCTACTTCACCTGGACTTCCGTCTGCCCCGGGCCAACGGTCAGCTTGACGAATCCCCGTCCTCCGAGGTCGACCACTTCGTGATCGATCGATTCGTATCCCAGGGCGACGCCGGTCTCGTGGGTCTCGCTCCACTTCCGCTGTCGCACCTTGGTCCGGGTGTTGCTTCTATCGGGAAGCGCGATGAGCAAGCCGGCCACGCGAATTCGATTCTCGCCATCCGCTCCCATCTGATGTTTGAATCTTGTTTTCTCCGGACGATCTCAGATTGAGTCCGGACAACGACCTCCGCACAGTAACGGAAAGGTACGATCCATGAGCAATGAACCCAATCCGTTCCTCGAGAAGACCGACGTCTTTCTGCCCGGGGAGAATTTCGGTGTCCGACTGGCAAGTCTGATTGTTACCGGGAGTGATACTGTCATTGCCACTTGTCAGAAGCGCAAGGGCTCCATGGAAGACTGCGGGCACGACATCGATATTCTGGCAAACCGCAGCAATGATGGCGGCAGGACCTGGGATGGACAACGGGTCATCTTCACCGAGGAGGGTATGTGCACATACTTGGGCCCTCTTATTGAAGATCGGGTAACCGAGACGAACTATGTGGCCTTTTTCAAGATTCCCTCCAGTGAACCGAAAGACCTGGAGCATTTCGGCACCTATGCCGGGGAGGATGGCGGCTTCTGGATCCTCAAAAGCACCGACCAGGGCCAGAGTTGGTCGGAGCCGGTTCACGTCAAGGCCAGGCCAAACCGGGACGGCTGGATCGGCTGGTCGAACAATTCGGTCCACGGCATTCAATTGGCTGCGGGCCCGAAAAAGGGACGGCTGGTCATGCCTGCCTTCCTGTACAAGGAAGGAGAGCAAGGCCAGGCTCCGGGGGTTCGCGGGGGGCTGCTGTATAGCGACGATCACGGTGCCAGCTGGCAAACGGGAGCGGTCCTGCCGCCCGGATCCGATGAAGTGACCGTGGCAGAGATCATGGGTGGAGGCCTTTACATTAACTATCGCAAGAATCCGCCGACGATACACGAGGCCATGGATGAGAAGAGCGCCTTTGAGCACGAGTCGCCCGACACGGCGTACTACAATGGCCACCGCTGGTATGCTCGTAGCAGCGATTACGGCGATAGCTTCTGCGAGCATGGGCAGGTGCAGGAACAAATTACTCCCGGATGCCATGCCGG
>Ga0310121_10000686_pt1 | contig 36334 bp, 33 predicted proteins | sample CB27_Tmax_986_MG_FD_203504 | JGI IMG/M metagenome (GOLD analysis project Ga0310121, IMG submission 203504) | Marine microbial communities from Western Arctic Ocean, Canada - CB27_Tmax_986 | ecosystem: Environmental > Aquatic > Marine > Oceanic | place: Canada: Western Arctic Ocean | collected...
TGTCGTGTCTGCAGCTTTTCCGCGACGTGGTCCGTCTGATCTACAACCGAAGCAGCCCCAACACCCATGGCAATTGCAACTGCCTCACTGATCTCTTCCTTGGTTGCACCATGTTTGAGTGCCTTCTCAAGATGCCCCTCCAGACACCCCTCACACTTGAAACCCAGAGAGGCGGCAATCGCAATCAGCTCTTTGGTCTTGCGGTCGATTGTCGATGACTTGTAGGTCTCACGATAAAAGTTGAAATAGATCTTCCTCATACGCGGTTCAACCATGCTGTAGGAGGGCCACTTCTCGCTCTGCTGAGGTTCCTTTTTTTCTGCCATGGTGCGACACAGGTTAGCACAGCGACGCCGGGACGATCCAGATCCCAATCACCGACTTCGGCCACCAGCATCCGGGATTGATTCTGGTACCATCTCCTAGGCAGATGCGCTTTGAACTGATGCTCTCGGGACTGCTTACGTTGCTGATGATAGCTTCCTCTCCCGCCCAGGACCGGGCCGAGTTGAATTTGAAGAGCGACACTGGAGTCCTGTATGAGGTTGAGGGCTTTACCGATCATGATCTCTTCATCAAGGCAAGAAGACTGGTGAAGACGGGAGCCGGCACCTACGTTGCCAGTGACGGCTTCATCACCGCTTGTGATGAGGCGGTTCCGAAGTGGAGCTTCAAGCTCAAAAAGGCAAGTATCCAGTTGGGATCAAGTGCCCGAATCCAGCACACGCTCTTCAGGATCACGGAAATCCCCGTCTCCTACCTGCCCTACGTAGCTCTCAACTCCCGTTTTCGCTTGAACTACTTCTGGGAGCGCTGCGGGGTTTCCGTCGACTTTCGGGGATTCAATCTGCGTGCCCGACAAGAAAGTCAGATTCGTTTTGCCTTCTTTCTAAAAGGAATTGGCTCGCTGGGCACTCTCAGACGTCCCAGAAGTCCATTCTGATGAAGACTCCAATCCTCCTATCTCTGGGATCGAACCTGGGTGACCGGGATGGCAATTTGAGGACCGCTCTGGAACAACTGGAGGAAGCAGGTATCAGCGTGACCCGTCGCTCTTCACTCTACGAAACCGAGCCCGTAGAGCTGCAGGCACAACCTAACTTTGTCAACATGGTGTGCGAGGTCAAGACACAACTCTCCCCAGATCAGCTGCTGAAAACCTGCCTGGCCGTGGAGAGAAAGATGGGACGGAAGAGGAGGCAAAAATGGGGCCCCAGGAAAATCGACATCGATATCCTCTTCTACGGTAACAAGATCATCGATCAACCCCAGCTCCAAATCCCGCACCCAAGGCTCCGGAAAAGACGCTTCGTATTGATCCCACTAGAGGAGATACAATCGTCCTTCCGCGACCCGAAAACCGGAAAAACGTTGACCCAACTGAGCTCCCTTTGTCCCGACCGCTCCTGGGTGAGGCGAAAGACTTGAATAGTGAGCAGTGAGCAGTGAGCAGTGAGCAGTACCGCGAACAGGTGAACCGCCAATATTCCAAGCCACGTCCGTCAGAGCCGTGAACGACTTGACCAGCTAGCAATACGAGGCCAAGTTCCGAGGAGAGAGTCGGACATCAGCAAGATCTCTGTTAGCCCCGGGGAGTTTCTTTCTCGAATGATCCAGCGCAAGCTCCGGCTCCAACGCGCCGCTGACGATCCACAGTGGCACCAAAGGGAAGTAGGTACTATAATCACATTTTTTGTGGCCCGATCCAGCGAACCAGCTGGCGGATTGATTTCCTGAGTGGGGGCGACAGGTCATATATGGCAGAGGCTTCTGGGAGCAAAGAGAAAACAAATCCAAGCGGGGACAGTACCCTACGCGAGTACTTCGTGACCACGGTGGTGTGCACCATTTTCGCTCTCTTCGTGACCACCTATGTGGTCCATCCCATGACAGTGCCGACACCCTCTATGGTCCCAACAATTCTGGTAGGGGACAGACTCCTGATCGACAAGTTCAGCTTCCGTAACAGTTTCAAGGCAGGTCTTCCGCTGGCACCTAGTCGCGAGATCCAACGAGGCGATATCCTCGTCTTCAAGTTCCCAAATCAGCCTGAGGTTCTCTACGTCAAGCGGGCCATCGGCCTCCCGGGGGAAACCCTACAGATTCGCGACAAGACGGTCCACATCAATGGCAATCCCCTGGAGGAGCCTTACAAGATCCACTCCGACCCCGGTGTCTTTCACGGAAGAGGATCTCTCCACGTCTTCCGGAGCGACCTTCGCCGAGACAATACGGAACCGGTGGTGATCCCTGAGGACCAATTCTTCGTCATGGGTGACAATCGCGACGACAGCGCAGATAGCCGTTACTTCGGTTTCCTTCCCAGGAGCCACATCGTAGGCAGACCGCTGATCGTTTTCTGGTCCTACGAAGATGCTGCCGATGCCTATCTAAAATCATCGCTGCCTGAAATTCTGAAGCTTTATCTGGAGCGAATCGTGTACTTCGTAACACGGACACGCTGGAGCCGGATGGGGCACATTGTCCGCTAGTCTAGATCCAGATCTCCTGGAGTGCCTCGGGTGAAACCGATTGCTTTTGGTTCTTTGCTAAGTCTCTATCGGGCCTTCCAATCGGCCATTCGGGGCCGCGCCCTCCTGCTGCTCTTCCTGGGCTTGTTTGCCTCCTCCGTGACTCTGACGCTCACTCTCTGGCCTCCGATCTCGCAACCGAAGCCTGTTGCAGCCAGACACAACGGACCTCCTGCCAACAACGAGACCGCCTCGCGCCCTTCTTCGACGACTACGCCCAACCTTCCCAATTTCAGCGCAGTTGCTCCTTCCGGGGATCGTAGGCGCCGGCAGAAGCTGGTCAAGGAAATCGATCGAATTCTGGCTCATCGCCTCTTCCGGAAGGGATTCTGGGGAGTGGACGTCCAATCGGTTGAAGACGGGAATGTTTTCTATTCGCGCAACAGCTTCAAGTACTTCATCCCGGCTAGCAATGTAAAACTCTTCACCACCGCCGCCGCGCTCAATCGGTTGGGTCCGGACTTCCGTTTTCGGACCCGTCTCAACTATGAAGGACAGCTTTCCGAGAGAGGCATTCTAAAAGGCAACCTGATCCTGGTAGGGGGAGGCGATCCGAACCTGGCCAGCAGCCAACTTCTCCAGGGACCCGGCTTCGCCCACCTAGATCGGATGGTGAGAAGGGTGAGGGAGGCCGGAGTTCGCGTCATAGAAGGCCATGTCATCGGAGACGACTCGCTATTTCCCTACGCCCCTTACGGCCGGGGCTGGAACCTGTCGGACCTGGAGCACAAGTACGCTCCTGCAGTCTCGGCCCTTTCGTTTCACGACAATCTCATGGCCGTGGTTGCTCGACCCGGATCCCGGACCGGCCAACCCATAAGTCTGATTAGCCACCCTCCCAACTCCCTCTTCAAGTTCGTAAACCTCGGAATGACCATTGGGGTAGGCGCGCCACAGGAGGCCTATCTTTCCCGTGCAGTCGGAGACTACCGAGCCACTGTATCTGGCGACCTCCCGATCAACGGTTCGGGCTGGAGCCGCTACCTGACCATCAAAGATCCCGCCCTCTACACAGCTACCATCTTCAGAGACCGCCTCCGGCGAAGTGGTATCCATGTGAAAGGAATAGCGAGGTCCCGGCACTTCGGAGATGCGACTCCGACACAGGGGGTTCACGAAATCTACGTTCACGAGTCGGCGCCCCTGATCGAGACCATCTTCCAGATCAACAAGGACAGCCACAATCTCTATGCCGAAATACTGCTGCGGACTCTGGGAGCACAGATAAAGGGGAAAGGGACCGACGGGCAGGGCCTTCAAGTGATCTACGAATTTCTCCAGGAGGCCGGAGTCCCGGCCCGTTTGGCAGATCTGCACGATGGCTCGGGGCTATCCCGGTACAATCTGATCACGCCTAGAGCCCAATCTTTGCTCCTAAAGCACCTTACCAAACTACCCTATTTCCACTTCTTTCTTTCCAGCCTTCCGGTATCGGCAAAAGATGGAACCCTGCGCGGACGCATGCACCAAACAGCAGCCGCCCGCCGTATTCACGCCAAGACCGGCACCCTCGAAGGTGCAATCGCACTGGGCGGGTATGTTGAGTCCCAATCGGGGCCTCTGCTTGCCTTCTCGATCCTGGTCAACGACCACCGTTTCGGTCGCGGAGTTGCCCGAGGTTGTATCGACCGGATCTGCAACGTCCTTGCCAAATACTGAGGAGTTTCAGGTTGTAGGTTTGCAGGCTACAGGTTTCTTGCTCTGCACGGTCCTGCTGCCAGAAGTGCTGGACACATCCGAGAAAGAAACGTCAGTTGCCAGCCGCGGCACGGGCATCTCGGCCAGTGATGACAGACCTGTCGAGCCAAGGGCTCGACAATCACGGCCTGGAAGGCCGTGCCACGGTTGGGAAACCTGCACCGAATGAAGTTTAAGCCTGTCAGGTTAAGGGGCCGCGCTCGATGACCTCTCTGTAGAAGGCCTCGTACTGGGGGGCAATCTGCTCGGCCGAATAGTTGTCGGCAGCTCTTTGCCGGGCATTGGAACGGAATTCATCGAGCTTTCCGGCGGCCAAGATGTCAAGTGCCGCCGTTGCCATCCCCTCTATCTCACCCACCGGGCAGAGGTGCCCAGTAAGCCCCTCTGAGATCAGCTCGGGAAGCCCTCCCACCTGCGTGGCCACGACCGGCACTCCACACGCCATCGCCTCGAGGGCAGACAGACCAAAACTCTCGGTCTCGCTGGGCAGCAGCATCAAATCGGCAACCGACAGGTAATTCTCGACCGCCTCCACCATTCCCACGAAGAAGACCGAATCCTTCATTCCCAGCTCCTCCACCAGATACTGGGCATTGGAGCGCTCCACTCCATCTCCGATCATGAGCAGGACTGCCGGAGTCTCCTTTCGAACCCGATGAAATACTCGAATCACATCGTCGACGCGCTTGACGGGACGAAAGTTCGAGACGTGCACCAAGACTTTCTCTCCCGAGGGGGCGAATCTGCGGTGAATCTCTTCGGAGAAACGCCTTCTCATACGATTCACATCAACGAAATTCGGAATCACGCGGATATCACATTCGCTGCAGAACTCCTTCAGGGTCGCCTGCTTCAGAAAGTGGCTGACCGCGGTTACACCATCGCTCTTGCGGATCCCGAACTGGGTGATGGAGAGGTAGGAGTGATCACGTCCCACCAGGGTAATGTCGGTTCCATGAAGCGTCGTAATCACCGGCAGCCATCGCGGCCTCAGCATCTCCCGCGCCAGGTAACCGCTGATCGAGTGCGGGATCGCGTAGTGGACATGAAGCAGATCCAGTTCCATCAGCCTGGCAACCTCCAGCATCTTGGTCGCCAGGGCCAGATCGTAGGGGACGTATTCGAAGAGTGGATAGCGCATAGCCTCCACTTCGTGAAAGAAGATACGCTCACCCAGCTCGACCAGGCGGGTGGGCAGGGCTGAACTGATTAGATGTACCGTATGCCCCCGGTCGGCGAGGAGCTTGGACAGTTCAGTGGCCACGACACCGCTGCCGCCGAAGGTGGGATAGCAGGTGATGCCGATTTTCATTGGGGTGCTTGGGACAGGGACCTTCTAGTTGGGATCATTGAGTTGGTTTCGGGGAATTGTGCTGTTGTCCGCTCTCTCCTCGGGACCTGGCTTCGTATTGCTAGCGGCTCAAGTCGTGCGCGGCTCTGTTTTACTCTTACGTTAATAGATAGCGTTCCTCGGCGACCTGCGACGTTCAGACGATATCTTCAACCTTGAACTGCAGCTTCTCGAAGGACTCTTTGGAAATCGAACCGCCTCTCTCAGCCTCTACCTTGCGCGCCCGATACTGCTCACCCTGCTGCAGGAACTCGAAGGTGCGAACCGAACCGTCTTTCATCAGGATTTCGATCTGGACATCGGCCTTACCCGAAGCCGCGCCGACCTTGGAGTCGTCGATGGATTCGAATTTGATATCGTCGATGGGGTACCAGAACTTGTAGGCAAGGGCTTCCTTGTCCTTCTGATCATCTGGCTTCTCCAGGATCCACTTGTAATCTTCTCGCCTGGCTTGGATTTCCACCTCTCCTCGATGGAAGATGACTTTGTCGATCTCATCCTGGTCCACATTGATCACGTCCTTGTCTCGAAATTCCCAGAGCTTCTGGGTCAGCTTTTCGAGGAGGGACTTGGGGACCGTGAAGACCGCCGAGCGAGCAGGATTCCGAGCCAGGTAGTGGTCCTCTTCACCCTCCGCCTTCTTACCGAGCTCAAGCGCCTTCCACTGATCATCCCCTTCCTCTTGCAGACGCACCACCACGTTGGGTGTGCTCAGGCCATACTGAGGAAGGTCCTGGGTTTCTTCGACGACGAATTTCTGGGCCTCCGTGGTTTCCAGACTGGAGAGCAAGCTGTTCACGGCCGACTTATCTGCAGGCTCCTGCAGAGGGACCTCCAGAGCCCAGTTTTCTCCCTCTTTGCTGAGCCGGATCTTTTCGTCTCCACGTTGAACTTCGATGGTCCGGACCCTATCCCGGTCTAGAGTCAAAACCTTCTTGTCGCGCCATTGGAAGAGATCCTTGTCGGCCGTCGTATAGAGGGAATCGGCGGTCAGATGGACCTTGGTGTCACCAGCCATTTGGACGTAGGTATTGCTCCCGGTGAAGTCCTTGCTGCCCACATGGACGACTCTGGTCAGCTCTCCAGCCTGAACCGTGAGGGTCATCCGGGGCTCCTTTAGGCCATACTTCTCTGCCCCACTGCCTACTTCCTCGAAGGTTCGTTCGATTCGGGCCAAATCCACGCTGCCAACCAGAGAATCGACGCTAGCCTTGTCTGCGGCTGTCTCCATCGGCTTTTCAATGGACCATTTGTCGTCAACCTTCACCAGCAGCAACGGGTCCTGTCCGGCTCGTGCGATCTCGATGGAAGTCACCTCCTCCTGCTTCACCTGGAAGAGGCTTTCCTCACGCTCCTTTGCTTCCTGTCTCTTCTTTCCGCCTTCGATCTCATAGAGGTAGACAAATGCAATCAGCCCGAGGAAGATAACCAGAAGCAAACCGATCTTTTTCATGCTCGTCACCCGATAAGAGGATTCCAGACTGGTAGGAAAAGCCGTGTTCCTGGAGCCGCTTCGATCGCTCCCCGGTGCTCAACTCAACCAGCAGGGCTGTTACATCATTTCCTGCGAAACCATACTGCCAAGCCGAAAACCAGCGTCGACAGCGGCAACAGGATCACGGTCGCCCAAAACATCAGTCGCGATTGGCTCTGGGTCAGGTTGATACGTCGATTCTCAGGATTCTTCGGTGCGATGGCCGTGAGGTCTGAGTCTTCTGCCAGCCAGCTCACAGTCATGCGAAACATATCTCCGTTGCCAGAGCTGGAAAAATAGGCGTTGGTAGCAAAGTCGGAGTCGCCGAAAAGTGCGAATCGAGATTCGCCCCCTTTCCCTTTTGCTGCCTCCTCGTCGCCTTCGGCTGCAGCTGCGGATTCCGCCGCGCTGTCGGCCTCGCCCTCGGAGTCCTTTTCAGATTCCTCGGCCGTCCCTGCCCCTGTCACGGACCGGGTAGCGACTGCGGCCAGGGCCACTGGACCCTGGGTATCCTCTCCCTCGTCGAAAGCGGCTCGGTTGCCATCCAGATTGGTCTCGCCCCAACTCCGCTCGGAGGTCGACATCAAGGTCTTGGCCTCGTAGCCCAGAGAACCCTCGACGGTCTTGACCCCTCTGGCCATGGGAAAGAACGTCATCACCCCACGCATCTCATCGGTGATGGGATGCTCCTCGTAGGTGGCGACAATCGGTGCGGCTACTCCAAGACCAAAGAGCTGTCCCACCCCACTGGCATCGATCACCACGTTCTGCTCTACCGCCAGCCCGTAGGCCAACAGAAAATCGTCCATTGCAAAATCCGTCTCCGGATCCAGCAGGAGCAGAAACTTCCCTCCCGCCTTCAGATACCCGTTCAGCAGCGAGACCTCATTGGGAAGGAAGTTGACGCGGGGTCCTACGGACAGTACCACCGTGGCATCATCGGGAAGCTTGTTCTCCTGAGCAAGATTGTAGGGCTTGACCACGTAGTTTTGCTTCTCGATCATCTCCTTGGCCATGGACAGTCCTTCGGGCCCACTCTCCTCCAGGTCTCGTTCGCCGTGACCGGCCAGCAGATAAATCACCTTTTCACCTTCCCGAGTGAGCTTGACGATGGTGTTGGTGATCTTCTCTTCACTGAACTCGTCCACTACCTCAGTCCTGGCCCCAGCCACAACCACGACCTGGCCCTGCCTCTGGACGTCGTGCTGCACTACCTTCTCCGGTTCCATTTGCGGATCCACAATCTCGTAGGAGATCTGCGAGGATGCGTGCCGGTACTCTTCCATCAGGTCCTTGAAACTGCGGGTGGTCGCTTCATCCTGGAAAAAACCGATGATCTGAATTTCGGCGTCCAGATTCTCGACAACCTTCAGGCTCTGACTCGACAGGGCATAAAGCTGATTCTCGGTCAGATCGATGCGTTTGCTATGGCGGAAGTTAAGAAAGTTGAGGAGAACAAGGATACCGATCACCAGTATCAGGGTCGCACCGGCGGCCGTACCATGACGCCCGGTTCGGCTGGAGAAAGCAGCCCGGATCTTGGAAAAGTTCAAGACAGCGTACAGGACCAGCAGTACAGCCCCACCGTAAATGGGAACCTGCACCTTCCAGTCCCATACGCTGTTCACGTTGTAGTACAAATATCCGCCGACCACGGCCGCCAGACCAAGGTAAGCAAGCGTCTCGACCGTCCCCAGCGCTGATTTGATTTGTTCGAGCCAAGTCTTCAACACGTCAGGCCCTCCATTTCGCAGAATTCAGCGAAACTGAAGTCAAGAAGAGACCCAGAAAGATCATCGAGACGTAGAAAACTACATGTCGACTGTCCAGGACTCCCTTGGTGAAGTCTTCGTAGTGGTTCATGATGGACAGGTAGCGTAAGGCCTCATTGCCCACCGTCGTGCCAGCTCCAGCAACCGCATCCACGACCCAAAGAATGATGAAGACACCGAAGCAGAGTGTGGCGGCAACGATCTGATTCTCGGTCAGGGAAGAGATGAAGAGGCCTATTGTCAAAAGAGCTCCACCCAGCAGGAGTGCTCCCAGAAAGCCAGTGTAGATCGGACCCAGAGGAGGCTTGGGTTCACTGTACAAATAGAGCAGGAAGGACTTCAGGATCGTCGGCAGGAGCATGATGAGCAAAAACAGCATCATACCCGTGAACTTCCCCAGGATCAGTTGCAGGTTGGTCAGGGGAGACGTAAACAAAAGCTCGATGGTTCCTCGCTTCTTTTCCTCGGCGAAGACACCCATGGTAATCATCGGCACCAGGAAGAGCAGAATCGTGCTGATGACGCTGAAGTAATTACCCAGGATCACCGCCGGTACATCGATGGGCGGCGGGGCCGAACCGAACTGCTGCGAGCGAAAGCCCATCTCCATCACCCTTTGGATAATCGAACTTGTGATGATGTAGAAAAAGTAGCCTGAAACGGCAAAGAAGACGGCGAGGACGACATACGCAATCGGGCTGACAAACAGCGTATGCATTTCCTTCTTGACGATTGCCAGGTAATTTCTCATTCCGCCTCCCCTTCACTGCCCTTAGCTACTTCTTCGACCGCTTCTTCAGTTGCCTCCTCGGTCGTCAGCTTCAGGAAAACATCCTCGAGACTCACCGCTTCTGTCCTGAGCTGGTAGAGTTCGAGACCTGCCTGAATCACCTTCTGAGAAACAAGATGGCGGATCTCTGCTTGTCCGTCGGCCTCCACCGTAACCGGATGATGGCCGTTCGTCGCTTCCGATATCAGGACATTCTGTACCTGCGGAATCTCGTGCAGCAGGGAGGGCAGGCCCTCGACGGAGCCGGCAACCTCCAGCTTGATCCTTTCCCCTCTGCCCATCTGACTGGTCAGATTCTGGGGGGTGTCGATGGCCACGATCTGCCCCCCATTGATGATGATGACCCGGTCGCAAGTCATGCTCACCTCAGGAAGGATGTGGGTCGAAAGGATCAGGGTGCGCTCTCCCCGAAGACTTCGAATCAGCTCCCTGAATTCGTTGATCTGTCTCGGATCCAGTCCGATCGTCGGCTCATCCAGGATCAGAACTTCAGGATCATGAATCAGGGATTGAGCCAAACCAACACGCTGCCGATAACCCTTCGAAAGGTGTTTGATCAGCCGCTCGCCATGACCCTGCAACCCCAGACGCTCCTTCACCCCTTCCAGGCGTGCCGTCGTCGCACCTCGCTCGATTCCCTTGATGGTGGCGACAAACTTCAGGTAGGCGTCCACGCTCATTTCCGTGTAGAGCGGCGGATTTTCGGGCATGTAACCAACTCGTCTTTTGGCTTCGAGAGGCTCTTCAAAGACATCGAACCCAGCCACTGAAGCCTTTCCCTCGGTCGCCGGGAAGAAGCCCGAGAGGATACGCATGGTTGTCGTCTTTCCCGCGCCGTTGGGCCCCAAAAATCCCAGAATCTCTCCCTTGTTGACTTCGAAGGTCACATCCTTAATCGCGGTCAGTAGGCCGTACCGCTTGGTCAGATGTTCTACCTGGATCATCGATCTACTACTCCTTGCGTAACTTGTGACGCAGAATGGCGCAATCAGGCATGGGGCAGCGACGCCCCTGGCGATCGCACCGACTCATTACAGCAAAATCACTCACCCGTCTCGAGCAGCACGCCGTTCTGCTAGGAAACCTCGTTCAACGCGACTTCCCTCCCGTAGCGTGCGGCAACATATCCTTCCAAGATCTCGATAAACTGCTCTGCGATCCGCCCACCCTTGAGCGTCGTAAAATGCTGCCCATCCACGTAGACGGGAGCTTTGGGATCTTCGCCCGTGCCGGGCAGGGAAATCCCTACGTCTGCATGCTTGGACTCGCCCGGCCCGTTTACGATACACCCCATGACGGCAACTTTCAGATCCTCTACGCCAGGATGGACCTCTTTCCATACGGTCATCTGCTGCGCCAGGTGCTGCTCTATCTTCTCTGCCAGCTCCTGAAAGAAGGTGCTGGTCGTCCGACCGCAGCCGGGACAGGCACTGACCTGGGGAGTAAAACTGCGAAGCGCCAGCGACTGAAGCACCTGTTGGGCTACCGTCACCTCCTCGGTTCGAGCCGCACCCGGTCGGGGAGTCAGGCTGACCCGAATCGTCTCGCCGATCCCCTCGTGAAGAAGAATCGAGAGTGCGGCGGTACTGGCAACAATACCCCGATTTCCCATTCCCGCTTCCGTCAGTCCTAGATGCAAGGGGTAGTCGCAAGAGGAGGCCAGCTGACGATAGATCTCGATCAGATCGGGTGCCGCCGACACCTTAGCACTAAGAATGATTCGGTCGTGAGCTAGGCCGTATTCCTCTGCTAGAGTCGCCGACTCCAATCCGCTCCGGACAATAGCCTCTCTAAGGACCACCTGTGCCTCCTTCGGCTCCGGCAAATGCGAGTTCTCATCCATCATACGGACCAGCAGAGACTGATCGAGCGAACCCCAGTTGACGCCGATTCGGATCGGCTTGTCGTACTCCAACGCCACTTCTATCATGCTTCGAAAGTTATCGTTGCGGTGACGGCCCATTCCCACGTTGCCCGGATTGATCCGGTACTTGCTCAGGCGTCGAGCGCACTCCCCGTAGCGAGACAGAAGAAGATGTCCATTGTAGTGGAAATCCCCCACGATCGGTATTTCAACCCCCTCCTGCTCCAGGCGTTCGACGATCTCGGGAACGGCCTGGGCTGCCTTGTCCGTATTGACGGTGATGCGCACCAGTTCGGATCCGGCCTCGGCCAGCTCGCAAATTTGACGCACCGTGGCCGCGACATCAGCCGTGTCGGTATTCGTCATGGACTGGACCACAACCGGATGATCCCCCCCGACCACCACCTGTCCTACGGCAACTTCGACCGTTTTCCGGGACCTCATCATTTCCTGAATTCTACAACATGAAATTCGATCGCGCCAAGAATCCGCCCCCGATCCGGTCCCCGAGTCGGTTGTGATTCAAGGGTGGATTGCTTATGATGTGCTTCTGAAAAACACGTCGATGCTGGAATCTGACAGGGGGGATGGAGTTTCCCGGTCAGACCTAAGCTAAAACTTCATTCGGAACTCGCACCTCCAGGTCGCCCAATAATGCGAAACGTGAGGAAGCCTGAAGCGCGAGCGAGGGGTTGGAGGGCAGCGCAATGGGGGGACGAAGGGGCCTGAGGCACGACAAACAGCCAAGCCGGCGGGATTCAGGGTGTCCCCCGACCCCTCGCTTGCGCTTCAGGCTTCCATAGCTCGTGAAGTTTCGTTCTCGAATGAGGCCAGCGCTCCTTGGAATGGGACTAAGATGATTAGAGTGGGACTAAGATGAAGAGAGGCACGTGATGAGCGATCTGTTGGAGCGGCTCTTCGAACCAACCAACGCCAAGGACTTTGCCAAAACCATGAAGGAGGCTCAGGAGCTTTACCCAGCTCCCGCCGACTTCCTCGAAGCGGTGGCTGCCTATCTACCCACCAGACTCTACGAGCAATACTACGGTGATTCGGTCCCCCAGAGTTTTTTCGGCTTCATCGCCGCGGCGCAGTCCCGTGACCTTTTCTCGGAAGAGGAACAGTGGCGGCCCTTCGTTCAGCAGGCCTGGAGCGCAGCCCGCGAACGCCAGCGCACGCCCTGGAGTCTGACCGATGCCGAACCTCAAGAAGAAGGCGAGCTTGGGTCACGCTGGCAGCAATTTGTTGAAGCAGCCGAGGCCCAGGACTTTTCACGAGCGTTCGGCTGGGCCCGAGGTTTTATGAACGGTCTCGAAGGACGGGAGCATTTCAGGGAAAAGTCTCTCTCCTACGCCTTGGAGGATACGGCGCTGGGCGGATCCAAGTTTCTATACCTGGTTCAAGCATGGAGGCTTGCCGAACAACTAGAGTGGAAGCATCAGGAGGAGATCCTCTTCGCCCCTTTGCATTTTCTGGTTGTCGCCCCCGAAAATCGCGAGCTCTCCCGAGAGGTGAAAGACCTCTGGCGTGAAAACCCTCTGCCCTCCCTGTTGAAGAACGAAGGGGAGGTTTCAAGCGACCTCTACGAGAAAACCGAGCGGGCTTTGCTCTTCGAGCCCTCCGTCTCGGGTGCGCTTGCAGCCATCGGCCGACTGGCTCGCGCCGGAGCCAGTTTCGCAGCGGTCGAGGACACGCTTCAACTGTCCGCGTCTCAGGCCCTCGCCAACTCTAAGCGGGGAAGCTGGCTCGCCCCCATGAGAGCCTTCCACTTCGCCAAGCAGGTCGGTTACTGGAAGGAACTGGTAGACCCCCACCGTCAGACCCTTGCTCTCATGATGAGTGCGGCCCTACTGAACCAGGCCTCCCGAAACAGCTGTGAAGGAGAGTCCAACCGGGAACTGGATGATGTGGCAAGCCATTTCTTGCCAACCGATCCCATCAATGTCCTGAAGAGCGTGATCAGCCACTCTGACCCTCACGCCTCGGCCACTGCGGTACAGGCCATCCTCGGTATGGGTGACGAACCCAGAACTGAGCTACTCTCGACCTTGGCCAACCAGGCTGTGAAAAACGACGGAGATGTCTGCGGAGGCAATGACCTGCTGTACCTTCAGGAGGCCTTCGACAGCTACCAACGATCTTCGCTCCCTCTAAAAGACCGACACCTGGTATCAGCCGGCTTCTTTCTGGGCCGAATACCCAAACGGTACGAGGTTTTCAGCGCATACGGGTTCTGAGCTAGATTCCTCCAATCGTTGGCTCAGTTCAGTCCCGCCCCCAGGAAGCGCTGGCCCCATTCGAGAAAGAAACTTCCGGCTACTGGGGATTTGTGCGTCACTGCGTGGGGAAGAGTTGTCCGGCTCTCTCCTCGGAACCTGGGCTCATTTTGCTAACGGCTCAAGTCGTTCGCGGCTCTGTCGGACTTGGCTTCGCAACGCTGGTAGTTCACCCGTTGGCGGCACCTTCGGAGGACAGGACGTGCGACGTATTCTTGAAGTTTCAGCTTAGTCACTCTGACCTTCTGGCCCTTCTTTCCAATCTGGTGCTTGGAGCTTGTTTGTATCTTGTTTCTTGTATCTCTGGAATTTGCCTTGATCCCAAACGATCCTGTACCGTAAAGGTGAGGTGCGAGACCCGGTAAGATGGAGGACTGCACATGAGCCGAGAAGCCATTCTTGAAACCTATTCGAAAGCCGCAACCGAGAGGGATCCGGGGCTTTGTTGTCCGGTAGATTATCAGCAGGAGTTTTCCCCGGAAGAGCTGCAACACATCCCTGAGGAAGTCCTGGAGTTCAACTACGGCTGTGGGATCCCCCCTGAGTTGAGAAGGCTAGAGCCCGGAAAGAGCGTCCTGGACCTGGGTCCCGGCCTGGGTCGAGACTGCTTCATCGCAGCTCGAAAAGTGGGACCCGAAGGGCAAGTCTTTGGCCTCGACATGAGTGACGAGATGCTCCAAAAGGCCGAGCGTTACAAGCAAACGGTTGTGTCTCGCTTGGGATACGACAACCTGCGCTTTCTAAAGGGTCAATTCGATGTCCAGATTCCGCTCGAGGATTCCAGCATCGACGTCATCTTCTCCAACTGCGTGAATAATCTCGCGCTGGAAAAGAAAATGGCCTATCAGGAAATGCTCAGAATCCTCCGCCCCGGCAGCAAACTATCCTTTTCGGATATCGTTTCCTACGAACCCCTCCCGGCGAAGCTGAGGGTGAACGAAACCGCTTGGGCCGATTGTGTGGCTGGTGCACTTTGCTTTCAGGATCTGAACCAGCTGCTGAGCGAGATCGGTTTCCAGGGGGTCACGCTGAAAACGGACTACCTGTGGCAAAAGGGGACTCAGATCGTCGAACGATATTTCCCCACGACTTCGCTCAAACCCGAGGAGCTTGAGACGATCACCTCAGTGCGACTCTATTCCGTCACGGTGGACGCCTACAAGCCGATCCTGGATCCCAATGGACCCTGTTATTGGAAGGGTCACTACGCCCTGTATGATGGTCCCGCAAAGGCCTATCACCTGGATCCGGATCCCGACCACGTCTTTCCCGCAGGGGTGTCCATGGAGGTGTGTGAAAAGACGGCCACCGTGTTGAAGAACAAACCCCACAGCAGCTACTTCACCGTCTTCGAACCGGAGGGCGAGGTAGAGGCGCGACTTTGCGTACCCGGTTCGGAGTGTTGCTAGGAGTCAAGGCCAAGAAATAGGTTTCTTCACTTCTAAATATAGTCGAGAAAATCCCTGATCATCCTGGCGGTCAGTCCCCAGATGATCTGCCCTTCATAATGATAGAAGCAGACCGTGATCCATCGGTCATGTCTCCACCGTCTCTGGACCAGGGGCGTGGTCTCATGGAAAAAGCGGATGGGCACCTCCAGAAACGAGGCTACTTCGCGGGGATTTGGGACCGTCGTGAAGCCCTTCCGGATGTAGCCCGCAAAAGGTGTTACCGAGTAACCTGTGACCGAGGTGTAGTCCTTGAAGCGTCCAAGGAACTCGACTTCCCCTGGGGAGACCCCTATCTCCTCCTCTGTTTCTCGCAGAGCCGTCTCCCAAAGAGAGCGATCGGCCTCTTCCTCCAACCCTCCCGGAAAACAAATCTGGCCCTTGTGGGTGGCGACTTGCTGCGTCCGCTGAGTGAGCAGGAAATGCGGCTCTCCGTGACGCCCGAAGATCGACATCAGAACTGCGGCCCGGCCCCGGAACTGCCTCGACTGGACCTCGAACTCGGCCTGCGAGAGCTTTTCCCTGATCCGTTCCTTCCAGTCCAATAGACTTGCTCCGAGATTGTCGCTCATCGCTCCCCGACCCAGGCGGCGGCTTCCTTCAGCCCACCCTGGGATCGAGTTGGTCAGACATCAATTGAGGCTGGACCTCGCGGTTGCGACCTTCCAGCATTCCCTCCAGAAACTCGACCGTCTTGAACACCGCGGCCTCCACCAATTGACGTCCCTTCTCGGCGGTCGCCTCTAGAGGAAGCTTGTCCTCCTGATCATGCATCGCATCCAGTCGCACGTTCTCGGGAAACAGGGCCAGGGCGACAGACGTTTCATATTCCTGCGCGTGACCCGGCACCCCAGTCGAACAAATCTTCTCCGCCTCCTGGCGGCTCAAATTCCAGTAGGAGTGAACCTGGATATTTGCTTCCGGATGCTCCAGTTGAAAGTAGAGCTGCCACTGTCGCAAGATACCGTAGACAGGCGCCTCATTGCCTCCGTGGCCGTTGAGGACCAGAACGTTCTGGCAGCCATGGCGCACCATGCTCTCGATTGCATCGAAAAGAATGGCCAACCACTACCCCGGTTTTGCGGTCAGAGAGCCCTTGTGGAGCATGTGGTGCTCGGAAATCCCAACCCGGATCGGCAGGGTGACCACCACGCGCGGATAGAGGCGCCGAGCGGCCTCCTCAGCGACCCATTCCGACGACCGGATGTCGTGCTCCATAGCCCAGTGCTCCAGGTGCTGCTCGATGGCACCGGTGGGGATCACACAAGCTTCAAAGTGTCCGGCCTCCAGGGCCCCTCGGAACTCCCGCCGGGTCATCTTCTCCAAACGAACCTCGCTATCTGCCACGATCTATTCCCCCATTCCCCTTCACTCCGAGTCGGATAGCGCCCTCAAGTTTCCGATCATAAGCCATGCTCCATTCGGGTGCTAGCACACTCGGCCATCGAGCAGATCAGGTCGTAGCGGTGGGCTCCAGGCCGCCGTCCGAGCCAAAGGCTCGAAAGAATACTTCGGCCTGGAGGCCAAAGCTACATTTGCAAATGAAGTTTCAGCCTAGCCCCGCGACCCGCTGCACCGGATCATTCGAGAAAGAAACTTGGATTGCCTCAGCCATGAGCATCGCTAGCAGCACTGACAGAGCCATGACCGTGAGGGAGTGGGATCCGGTGCTCCAACTTAAAGGGTACACCCTGATTGACATCTGTATGCACCCCTTTGTATGCACCCCTTCAACCTAGAAGCGCCTGGGAAATATGGTCCCTGTCGGGCCCTGCTCCCTGACAGTCACGGCCGTGGCGGCGGTCTCCAGGCCGCCGTGTATCGAGCCAAAGGCTCGAAAAGAAGAATAGTTCGGCCTGGAGACCGCACCCACTTCGATCCACCGGAGCCTATTAAAGTTTCAGGTTAGTGAGACATGGCCTCGGACTTGCTTTCATGGAGTCCCAGACTTCCGCAACCTGCAACCTGTTCCCCGTGAGCCGACTTCCAGATCACGCAATACGACAGCCCTCATTTCGGATTGCACTCAAGGCTCGATGGTGACAGGATCTACAGCTTAGAGTTCAAACTGATCGCAAGGAGAAGATCATGACCCAGAAACTCGCATCGTTGGAAGAAGCCTATGTCGAACGAACGTCTCGCTCACGCGAGTTGTTCGAAAGAGCGAGCCACTACACTTCTGGTCCCATCAAGGGAGCCTATTTCTACCCTCCCTATCCGCTTGGGATGGAGCGGGGAGAGGGATGCTACCTCTACGACCTGGACGGCCATCGATACGTAGACTTCGCCAATCATCACACCGCGCAGATACTAGGCCACAATCACCCCAAGGTGATGGAGGCCATTCGGGCGCAGATGCTTAGAGGACTGGCCGTGGGTGCCCCCATGGGTGTCGAGGCCGAGATCGCCGAGGAAATGTGTCGACGGGTGGCTTCAGTAGACGCGATCCGCTTCGTCAACTCGGGCACCGAGGCCACCCTTCACTCCATCCGACTGGCCCGTGGATTCAGCGGAAAACCCAAGATCGCAAAGTTCGAGGGCGGGTACCACGGCAGCCACGACCTCGTGGAGGTGAGCAGCTCTGCCCCTCCACCAGACAAGGCCGGTCCGGCAGACGCACCTTACTCAGTAGCCACCGCCGGAGGCCTCTCTCCGAACGTAACATCAGAGGTCGTGGTGCTGCCCTACAACGACGAGGCCGCGGTTGAAAAGCTGGTGGAAGAGCACCGTGACGAATTGGCCTGCGTCATCTTTGATCCCAAGGCCGGGACCCTTCCCCTGCGCCCCGAATTCGCTCGAGCAGTGCGAGAGATTACACGCAAGAACGGCGTCCTCTTGATTTTCGACGAGATCGTAGGCTTTCGCACCGGGACCGGTGGACTGCAGGCCCTCTACGGAATCGACCCCGACCTGACCTGCTTTGGCAAAATCGTCGGCGGCGGTTTTCCGGTGGGCGCGTTCGGTGGGAGAGCCGATATCATGGGCCTATTCGACACTTCCAAGGGTCCCACCGGGTTCTCCCAGAGTGGAACCTTCAGTGCCCACCCGGTGACGATGACGGCTGGCCTGGCGATGCTGCGAGAACTGCCCCCCGAGGCATTCGAACACTTGAGCCGGTTGGGCGAACGTCTCCGCAACGGACTCAACGACCTCTTATCCCACCAGGGTGTCGTCGCGCAGGCGGTGGGTGTAGGCTCAACCTTCAGCATCTACTTCGTCGAGGGAGAGATCAGGAACGAACGCGACTTGGCCCGCAACGACGGGGCCATGGCCTATCGTGTATTTCTGGCACTGCTGGAACAAGGCTACTTCCTAGGCCATACCCTGAGCATGTGCTGCCTCTCCCTGCCCATGCAGGAGATCCATGTCGATGGACTGATCGAAGCAACCGGAAAGGCCGCAGAAAGAGCAGCGCTGGAGAGGACTTGAATATGATTGGCGAAAACAATCCCCTGAGTCGCCGCGATTTTATGGTAAAGGTGAGCACTGTAGCGGCCAGCTCCTTACCCGTGGGAGCGGGACTTTCTCGCTTCTCAGAGGCCGCACCAACCCCCAAAAGCGCGGCTGAAAGCATCGTCCAGACCCTCCATGACAGCCTGACGGAATCCCAGGAGTCGGTGGTGCTTCTGCCCTGGAATGACAGCAGACGCACTCGCATCAACGCCAACTGGAAGGTTACCGAACCGGGGATCGGCAGCGACTTCTATACCAACGAGCAGCGCCATCTGATCGACCAGATCCTGCGCTCGGTCACGAGTCCCGATGGTTATGAACGCCTGATCCGTCAAATGAAAGAGGATTGGGGAGGGATCGGACGCTACGCCATGGCCATCTTCCGGGATCCTAGCTCAGACAAGTTCCTGTGGGAGATGACAGGGCGGCATCTCACCCTTCGTGCCGACGGTAACAGCCTCAGCAACACCGCCTTCGGAGGCCCGATCGTCTACGGGCACGGCGCTGGTGATTCGCAGGTTGGCCTGCCCGGTAACGTCTACTATTACCAGTTGGAAAAGGCCAATCAGGTCTTCCAGGCCCTGGATGGTAAGCAGCGCCAGAAAGCTCTCCTGGCCAAGGCGCCGCTGGAAACAGAGGTCCCGATCCAAGGTCCCGGCGCCAGCTTTTCCGGCATTGCCGCCAGTGAGCTCTCTCCGGATCAACGGAAACTGGTCGAAGAAACAATGCAGGTCCTCCTGGCTCCCTTTCGGGAGGAGGACGTCAAGGAGACGATGTCGCTGCTGAAGGCCGGAGGCGGTCTGGATAAGCTGCATCTGGCCTTCTACCAGAGCGCCAATCTGGGCGACGATCAGGAATGGGAGATCTGGCGACTGGAGGCGCCGACCCTGGTGTGGCACTTCCGAGGATCGCCGCATGTGCACACCTACGTGAATATCGGCAAGAAGGCGTGACCCAACGGGGATTGCCACGGTACCTGAAGAATCCGGCCTACCGCCCAGACTCCCAGTATGCGAAAGTGGCCATGAGTCATGGCCAGTCACAAGACGACAAGCCCAATCCCCCTACCGGTTGCGGCCCTGCATCTACTCACCCTGTCCAGCTTCGCCATCGCTCAACCCCTGCTGGATCTGATCTCGAAGCAAGTCCAGTTTCTGGTCGCCCACAAGTTGACGTCCTGGGAGACCTTCCTGCTGGGGGCCTTTCTGATCCTGCTGTTTCCCCTGCCCCTACTTCTGCTGACCGGACTGTCCCGTAGTTTCGGGGTACGAGTCTACCGCTGGACACACGGCCTGCTGGTGACCCTGTGTTGGCAGAAGCTCTCATGCTTCAGGGCTTGAAGCGCCTCTGAGAGGGTCCCGGGCTCCTGCTCGTTTGCACGGCCATCGCCGGAGGTCTTCTCTTCTCCCTGGGATACCACCGCCTCCCCAGCCTGCGCCACTTCGTCAACTGGCTGTCCCCGGGATTGCTGATCTTCCCCGCCTGGTTCCTCCTGGCCAGCCCTGCCAACCAGCTGCTTCTACAAAGCCGGAAGGCACCGGAAGCGGAGGGTAGAGGGACGTCGAAGACCCCCATCATCTTCATCGTCTTCGATCAGCTTCCCCTGGTCTCCCTTCTGGATTCAAGCGGCGAGATCGACTCCCGGCGGTATCCTCATTCCGCTGCCCTGGCCCAGCAGAGTCTCTGGTTTCGGTGGGCGACGACTGTCAGTGCCCGCACCGGCTGGACTCTTCCGGCCCTCTTGACGGATAGATATCCTAAACCGAAAGACCTACCGATCGAAGAACATCATCCGGAAAACCTTCTCACGCTCTTCGCCGCAACTCACCGGGTCTACTCCTTCGAACCCATCACTCGGCTCTGTCCGGAGCCGACCTGCCACCGATTGGAAGACTCGCGAGAGGACCGACTAGAAGCGCTTCTGTTGGATCTCGGAATCCTCTACCTTCACCTCCTGCTGCCCGGCGATCTGGGTCAGTCTCTTCCTCCCGCGAGCGAGAGTTGGCGAGATCTGGCCGAGGGAGCCTCCAGGCCCTGGCGAGAACTGTGGGTCCACTGGAGAGATCGAGACCGACGCAGTGCCGCTCTCGATAGGATCGCCTCCATCGGTCCCCAGGAGGGAGAACGGCCTCCCCTTTACTTCTTCCATATCCTGCTGCCCCACGAACCCTATCTCTACCTGCCCACGGGAAAGCTCTACGCGGCTCTGCCCGACCTGAGAGGTCTCGGGCAAGGAGAACGCTGGAGTAGCGACAAACAGCCTACTCATGAGGCCTATCAACGCCACCTGCTCCAGCTCGGAATGGTGGACTCCCTGCTGGGAGCGCTTCTCGAGAGGTTCCGAGAAAACGACCTGTACAGCCGGTCGCTGATACTGGTGACCTCGAATCACGGAGCCAGCTTCCGCCCCGGAGACCGTTTCAAATCGCCCTCCGCAACCAACTTCTCAGAAATCCTTCCGGTTCCGCTTCTGATCAAACTGCCGGCTGGTCAGACAGCACCCATTTACCAGGACGACCATCTGGAGACCATTGACATCCTCCCCACCATTGCCCAGCTTACTGGGATCGGGGTTCCCTGGGAAATGGATGGGCGTTCGGCACTGGACGCCACCAGTACGGGCAAGAGGCCGTTCGAGTCGCCGTGCAAGAGGCAATGAAGAGAAAGGTCGACCTATTCGAATCCGGCTCGAATCCGGCACCTGTCGCCTCACCAGAAAAGCTCTGGATCCTGGGGCGGACTCCCCAGGAGATCGGTGTCCGAGGCCCTTCCCTGGACCGGCTCACACTCGATCTTCCGGCTCTATACGAGCGGGTGGACCCCGTCTCCCACTTCGTCCCAGCGCAGATCTCGGGATCCCTCAAGAAGGGACGTCCGACTACTTCGGGAACGGATCTCGCAATCGCCGTCAACGGCACTATCCGGGCAACCCTCCACTTGGAGGGGAGTGCCCAGCAGACGTCCCAGATCTGGTCCGCCATCTTGCCCGAAAATTCCTTCCGGCACGGCCGCAATCGGATCGAGGTCTTCACCATTCACCCCGCGCCGTCCGGGCAGGTGTTGAGTCGGGCCTACGAGACCCCGGATTACTCCCCTCCCAGGAACTTCGCCGTCAAGACTCCGGGTTCGCTTTGGGCCCGCGAAGAAGGGGGCTCCCACCAGCAGGAGCGCTGGGCAAGCAGGTTAGTCCGCTGGACCGATGAGGCCGCCAATCTAAAGGTCTCTCAAAAGGAGCTGGGTTACACACCCCGATTGGTTGCGATCCGTTTGGCCCGGAGCGGGCCATCGGGGGACCAACCTGACCATCCGTTCGTGCGGTCAGCCCATCTTTCAGAACCGCATTCCTCGGGGCCGCTGGTCGGCGACGCTGGAGCTTCGGGGTTGCTCCGCCGAAGAAGACGAGCTGGAGATTTCCATCCTCAGCGATACCTTCGTCCCCAAGGAAGTCTTACCCAACTCGAAGGATTCACGGTGACTGGGCGTGGCCGTCTCATCCATCGTCTTTCCGGAGGGATAACAGAGTTGTCAAAAGAAACGAATCCTGAAGTATCGAGCGATCTATCGGAGCTAGTCGACCACTACCTGATCCGATACGGAGCAGAATTCTGCCCCTTCCTGGTCAGTCGGGGAAAAGGGTCCTACGTCTACGACCAGGTAGGCAGACCGATCCTCGATTTCACATCGGGGCAGATGTGTTCCATTCTCGGACATAATCATCCAGCAATCCTGGCGGCAATGCGGGAATCGATGGAGACCATCCTGCATCTTTTCAGCGCCATGCTCTCGACTCCAGTTATCAGGCTGTGTGCAGAGCTCAGCCAGATGCTGCCGCCTGCACTCGAGAAGACACTGTTGGTGACCACGGGCAGCGAATCGAACGAAGCGGCGTTGCGAATGGCAAAATTGCACACGGGTGGCTTCGAGGTTGTGGGATTCACGACTTCGTGGCACGGAATGACCGCCGGCTCTGCATCCAGCACTTACTGCGCAGGCCACAAGGGGTACGGTCCGGCGATGCCGGGGTCAATGGCCTTGCCCACGCCAAATTCGTACCACTGCCCGATTCAGCACTGTCGTGAAAAATGTGACCTTACTTGCCTCGAAGCTGGATTCGATCTACTTGACCGACAGTCCGTAGGAGCCTATGCGGCAATCATCGTGGAACCCATCATCAGCTCAGGTGGCATCGTTGAGCTCCCGCCGGGATATCTGGAGCGTCTCCGCAGCAAGGCAATCGAGAGACAAATGCTGCTGATTGTCGATGAGGCTCAGACTGCGCTGGGCCGCACAGGGACAGCTTTCGCTTTCGAGCAACACAATGTGACGCCGGACATCCTGACGCTGTCAAAGACTCTCGGAGCTGGACTACCCCTGGCAGCAACCATAACCAGCTCTGAGATTGAACAAGACTGTTACGAAAAGGGATTTCTTTTCTACACTTCTCACGTCTCCGACCCCTTGCCCGCTAATGTGGGGCTCGCTGTCCTGGAGGTAGTCCAACGCGAAGCCCTGACCCGCAAGGCAGCAGAGTTGGGCGTGTATCTCCGAGCCAGCTTCGAGTCACTGCAGAGGTCACATGAGTGTATTGGCGAGGTAAGAGGTCGCGGCCTCTTATTGGGTCTCGAGCTGGTGTCTGATCGGGAACGTCGGGAACCTGCGGAGCAGTTGGGAGCCCGCGTCTCGAAGCGCTGTTTGGAACTTGGACTAAACGTGAATATTGTCCGCCTTCCAGGCATGTTTGGCGTTCTTCGTATAGCGCCTCCTCTAACGGTCAGCACCGAGGAAATCGACCTGGCCGTCGCAATCCTTGATGAAGCTCTCGCAGACTCCATTACGAAGGAATAACATCCTCCTAGCGGAAATGTCTGTCGCCAAGAAACCAGCGACGTCAATCTCAACGGGATTGACCTCGCTGGTTTCTTGACAATGCCCATTTCCTCTCCCTTTAGGACGACGCTTAGGGCTCTGTCAAGAATAACTTCGCCAAATAGTAAACTCCCTGCTGGCGGGTTCGAGGTGCCACCACTTTGCCAGAATCAGGCTGAACGGGTACGAGACGACGAAGCAGCTGACCATCGCGATGGGTCCGAAGAAGACCCAGTGGGTATCGGTATGGTTCTGGATGTAGAACTGCATCGGAATCGTGACCAGGCAGGTACCGATCAGCCACCCCCAAAAGTCAGCCCTACGGGTCAATATACCAAGCAGAAATAGAGCGGTCACGGGTGCGCCCACATATCCGCCCACGATGCTGATCGCCTTCAGGATCCCCTCGGTCTGGGAGACCAACAGACCCGCTAGAGTCGCCACCAGCCCCAGGGCGATGGTTAGTCCACGGGCAACTTCTAGACTCCGTCGGGCTTCCAGGGCTGCCTTCCTCAGCGGCGTGACGAAATCGACCAGGATCAACGTACTCATGGAGTGAATCCCCGAATCGACGGTAGACATGGCAGCAGCGAATATGGCAGCGATAATCAGCCCCGAAAGTCCTGCCGGCAAGGCGTGTAGGATGTAGAAGGGCAGAATCCGATCTCCGCCGATCCCGTCAGCTAGCCTTTCGGGAAACAGAGAGAAATAGGCAAAGAGGCCCAGGCCAATGAAATAGAGGAGCCCTATAATGATGATCTCCAAAACGTGATCCAGAATGAGCGCCTTGACCATCCCTGAAAGAGTCCTGACGGAGAGCAGCCGCTGGACTGGCACCTGACTGGTTCCGTACTGATTGAAGGCGGTGATGAAGTAGCAAAGAACCACGGCCAGCCCGTTGATCTCCGTGAAGCTGAAGCTCGGCTCCAGCAAGGGCAGCTTGTCGTTGGCGGAAGCCATCTCCAGGATCTGCCCGGTCCCGCCTGGCACGCGCTCTGCGAGGGACAAGGCGATCAGAACCGCCCCCAGAGCCAGAATGAGAAACTGAAGTACGTCAGTCCAGATCACGGCGGCCATCCCACCCAGGGTAGTGTAGGCGGTCGCTACCACCCCCATGACGACGATTGCGGTCCAGAGGTTGAGACCGGTGACAGTCGAAAGAGCCAGGGCTGGGGCATAGAGTGCGATCCCCATCCATCCCTGGATCTGCAGGATCTGGAAAAACGAGGCGACGTAGCGGGCACGACTCCCGAAACGTGCGCCCACGTATTCGTAGATACTTGTCAAGTTGAGCCGTCGATAAATGGGGAAAAAGAGCCAAATGACCAGTGGAGCAGCCAACAGCGCTGCCGGCAATCCCAACACCAGAGCGGCGTTCTCCCGGTAGGCTACCGCCGGCGCCCCCAGATAGGTCAGAGCACTCAGGAGACTGGCAACCACACTCAAGGAAACCGCCAGCCAGGGCATGTTGCGGTTGGCTAGGAAATAGGAGGAGGTATCTTTCTGCTTACCGGAAAGGGCCAGGGCCAAACCGAAGACTACGACGAAGTAGCCTACCAGGACAAGATAATTGAGGGTTCCGAATGATGTCTCTGCCAAAGGGTCAGCCACTCCTTGAGGTCCTCAACGGCCTGTGCCCGGCCAGGCGATGCTTCTTCAATCGTCCTGAAGGCTAGAGCTATACCGAAACTGGTTGTCGGAGAATTGATTGAATGTCATTCTTGCCGTCGCGGCCATTGACTCTGCCATCGCCGACGCCAAGGCTTGGCAGCGACGGTTCATCTTATCTGGACCACAGGTATCGGACCCATTGAGACAACGCCCGAAGTGAACCATGGCATTAGAAACACTCTTGGTTTCAACCAGGATCATCTTTCCCTGATAGAGCTGCCAGAACTACTCCGTAGCCTGCTTCACGTTCTGCATTTCACCTGAATTCGCTATCGTTGCCACGGCTGATAGAGCTTGCGAATAGATCTCGCGCTGACTCTCGAGCCAAGGTTTCATGAATTCGCGTTGCTGTGTCTCCCGATTCTTGGTCTGCTGGTCCTGATACTGGATAACCCCCCACAAAAAACCTGCAACGGCGAAGACTGTGGTGAGCATCGGGACAATCTGGCTCAGTTTGTGGTACCACGGCTTGACCCGCCTGAGCTCTTCCAGCTCGAGCTTCAGCTTTTCATTCTCCAGCCGAACCTGCTCTAAACGCGGACCTTCTTCTGGGGTATTACCCACTGTCGCGGCTCCCACCTTATGCCCCACTTCTAGCACCCTCTGCTCTACAGTACCGCAAGACTCTCGGTGGTGATACTCGACGGAATGCTGCCTTCAGTCCCTGCTCAGTTCTCGCTATACAAGTATCCGCATCAGAGTCCGATGCCGAATCCCAGCGCTCTGGCAACTTTCTCCTGCCGCCGGTCGACGGTGGCGAAATCGAGGTCGCGTGGCGTCTGGGCCAGAAAGAGCGCGCAGGCTAGATGCCACAAATCAGCCCCTCGTAGGTAGCCGGCGGCAAGGACTCGCGTGATTTCGGTACTGAGCAGTCGCTGAGGCAGCACCCAGGAAATAGCGTGGAGCATTTGGGCGTCGCTGGCCACTCCTTCACGGACGAGGGCAGCACGCAACTCAGCCTCGAGGAGCGCTGAGGAAAAGAGTTCGTCGTAACTCTCGAGATATTGGACCAGGTCGGCGAAACCTGGTTCCTCAAAAGCAATCGCTACGACACAGGACGAATCCACGTATGCGGAGCTCATTTATCCCGCTCCGCCAGAAAACGATTCAACGCGCCGGGCTTGCGTTGGATGGGAAGCAACTTGGTCTGTGGGCGCGCGTTGCGTACCAGCACACCCCGCTCCGTGAGTTCTCGGACCCGCCCTTCCCAGCCTGCGGGGTTCGGATCGATGGGACGGATCTCGGCTATCGGCTCTCCACGATGCGCAATCCGGATCGTCCTACCCGACCGCACCTGTCGGAGAATCTCGCTCAGCTTGGCTTTGGCCTCGTAGGTGGAATACAGATCCTTCATAGAATCGAGACTCTAGCCAATCTGACCTGACTAGTCAAGTCAACTTAGGTCACCCCCCGGCTTCAACTCCGGCGTCTCACTCAGCCCCCCCGGGCGATTGGTGGGAAGTAGTACAGCGAACATGGCATTGCCCGCCATGCCTGGAGAATCGCTTGGATCAACTGTCTGAGAGTGTCTTCAAAACGAGAGTTGCGGCGCAGTCAAGATCACCGACATCCAAGTCGAAGCAGGCTGCCCGGTCAACCATTCGGCAGAGGTCGCCGAAACGAAGCCTGGTCTGAGGGCCAAAGTTCTCGACCTCTCTCAGGAGCTCATACTCTATTGCGCCATGGTCGGCCTGGAATCCGAGCGGGAAGCACGGTTGTTCTTGAAGGCGTTCAGATAGAGATGGAAATGGAAATCCTGGATCGATTCCTGGGAAGGATTCCGCCAAATGAGAATCTGCTCTCCCTCAACGGTCTTGGATCCCGGATCCAGGCGAGCCTGGATGTCGTAGCGGAGGATGGGCTCTGATGGTGAGGCAACAGTGCCCGGGTCCTGTGCTGTTGCTCCAGCACTCAGTAACCATAGCACTACAATTGATAGAGGCCTCATCGGTGTTTGCGAGAATCCAAGCTCTTGTTCACTTTCTTTTTTTAATGGCGTTGCGCAGTCCGACTCCAGGCAACGGAAATACCTAACTCAGAGGATTCTAGCCGGACCAACCGCGCAGCAACAACATCATCCTGCCCTCGCGATTTCTTTCGCAGTTTGGAAAACCAGAGGAGCCGTAAGGAAATCACGGAGCTCAGATAGATGAGTCCTACCGAGATGAGCAGGCGTAGTAGGAGTGTGCTGAAGCTTTTTGTTTAGCTATACGTTAAATTTTTGAGGGAATCTAGATTGCAAGTCTTTTGTTTTCAACAAAAGACAAGAAATGGTGCCGGAGGCGGGATTCGAACCCGCACACCCTTTCGAGCGCCACCCCCTCAAGATGGTGTGTCTGCCAGTTCCACCACTCCGGCACGGAGTTATTCTTTGGGATTTGCCTCTGCAGGCGCGGCTTCTTGAGCGGGGGGCTGATCTGCCGCAGGCGCCGTATCCGAGGGCGGGGACTCTTCCGGAGCCGCAATCGGAGCAGCCTGTTCGGCAGCCGGAAGTTCCTCCATTACGCTGGATGTTGTGCCCCTCGTGAACAGGATTCCCAGCCCCAGAGAAGTAACCATGAAGGTGATGGCACAAATGGTGGTGCCTTTGGTCAGGATGGTGGCTGCCGAGCGGACTCCGAAAGCCGTCTGGCTGCTGCTTCCACCAAAGGCCGAGGCCAGATCACCCGCCTTCCCCGACTGCAGAAGAACAATCAGGACCAGGATCGTGCAGGCCACAATGTGGAGAATTATAAGTAGCGTAAACATCGTTTTCAGTCCGCCGTTCTGATCGCGTCAGCTTCGCACACGCTCATAGATGGCAATCTGACGCGATTCGAAAAATCCTATTATACCCGACTCGGTCCTTATCGCTGATCGCCTTGGTCGTATTTCACAATCTGGGCAAAGGACGCGGCGTCCAGGCTAGCGCCGCCTACCAGGGCACCGTCGATATGCTCCTGGCTCAGCAGCACTCCAGCGTTATCCGGCTTGACGCTTCCACCATAGAGAATGCGGACGCCCTCGGCGGCCTCCGCTCCGAATTGCTGGGCCAACCACTGTCGAATCATACCGTGGACCTCATCGGCGATCTCCGAAGTTGCCGTCTTCCCCGTTCCTATCGCCCACACCGGTTCGTAGGCCACCACAATCCGGGCAAGAAGATCGGCGCCCAGGCCCTGGAGCGCTCCCTCCATCTGCCCCACAATCACCGTCTGAGCACGGCCCGACTCCCTCTCCTCCAGAGACTCGCCAACGCACAGGATCGGAGTGAGCTCGGTAGTCAGAACCTTGCCGAGCTTGCGCTGAATCAACTCATCGGACTCTCCAAAGTACTGCCTTCGTTCCGAGTGTCCAAGGATGACGTAATCACACCCACACCCCAGAAGCATCCCCGTGGACACCTCACCCGTGTAGGCCCCTTCATCCTCCCAGTGGACATTCTGTGCACCCACCCGAATCTGGGTCCCCTGGAGCACATCGAAAACAGCGGAAATCGCTGTAAAAGGAGGACATATGACTACCTCGACCGGGGACGGTGAGGGTTGTCCGTCAAGCAGCGACAGGACTTCTTGAGCCGTCGCCTCGGCCTCGGCTCGAGTCTTGAACATCTTCCAGTTGCCTGCCACAATGGGCTTTCTCATCCAGGTGTCCTTACCGTCTGAATCGGGCCGAGATTTCTTTGATTCCAAGCCCAGCCGACCGCCCAACTTATCCTTTATTCGACAAGACTTCAACTCCTGGGAGCGTTCTGCCAGCCAGGAACTCCAGAGAGGCACCCCCACCCGTTGAGATATGGGTGATGCGTTCTTCGACTCCTGCCTTGCTGACGGCGGCTACGGAGTCCCCACCACCTACGACCGATACGGCGTCGCTGGAGGCGACCGCACGAGCGACCTCAAGGGTTCCCTGGGAGAACTCCTCGATCTCGAAAACCCCCATGGGTCCGTTCCAGATCACGGTCTTGGACTTGCCGATCTCTTCCGCAAACGCCTTTCGAGTCTGTGGCCCGATATCGAGTCCCATCCAGTCCGCAGGGATAGCGTCAACCGAGAGGAGACGAACCTTGGTTCCAGACTCGCAGCGAGGTGCGACTATCACGTCTACAGGGAGCTTTACCTGGAGTCCATTGGCTGAGGCCTGGGCCATTAACTCCTCTGCCAGGATCAATCCGCCCTCTTCCACCAGGGATCGCCCTACCTCCTTGCCCAGGGCCTTCAGGAACGTAAAGGCCATCCCACCTCCGACCAGAAGCGTCTGGGTGAAGGAGAGGAAATGCTGCATCACCGCGATCTTGTCGGAGACCTTGGCTCCGCCGAAAATGGCTAGTGCGGGCTGTTCAGGAGAGGACACAACCTGGGAAAGGTACTTCAGTTCTCGTTCCAGCAAGAGGCCGGTGGCTCCCTTGCCCAGGATCGAGGGGACTCCTACCGTCGAGGCGTGCGCCCTATGGGCCGTTCCGAAGGCATCGTTGACGTATTCTTCGGCTAAATCAGCCAGGCCTTGGGCAAAGCCGGGGTCGTTGGCCGTCTCCCCTGAGTGAAATCTCAGATTCTCCAGCAGGAGGATCTGCCCGTTGCTCAGGGATGCCACTGCCGATTTGACCTGCGGCCCGACCGACTGCTTTACGAACTCTACAGGTCTGTCGAGGAGAGACGAAAGATGGGCTGCGACTGGGCCTAGAGAGAGGGCTTCTGAGTACTGTCCCTTTGGTCTGCCCAGGTGTGAGGCCAGGATGATCCTGGCCCCTCTTTCGAGCGCTAGATCGAGCGTGGGGATCGCGCTGCGAATGCGGGTGTCGTCCGCGATCCGTCCCTGGTTTAGGGGGACGTTGAAGTCCACGCGCAGGAAAAGGGATCGACCCTTGAGCTCCAAATTTCTTATGGATCTCTTTTCCATTGGGCACCATGTTACTGGGCGGCTTGGTTGGGACAACCTAGGGTTAAAGGTCAGAGTGAGGGTGGGCTCGATTGTGCTGCCGTCCAGCTCTCTCCTCGGAACTTGGCCTCATATTGCTAACGGGTCAAGTCGTTCGCGGCTCTGACGGACCTGGCTTTGGAATGCTGGCAGTTCACTGCTCACTGCCCAGAGTTTCATTCTAGTCTCCGCCGGCCGCTACTAGCTCTGCTAGTTCTAGCACCCGGTTGGAGTAACCCCATTCGTTGTCGTACCAGGCTAGGATCTTGACCATGTTGCTGCCTAGAACCTGGGTGAAGGGACCATCGACGATTGCCGAGGCCGGATTCCTGATGAAATCGGACGAAACCAGCTCCTCTTCGGTGTAGACCAGGATTCCCTTCAGGCCGTTGTTGGAGGCCTGCTGGAATGCCTGCGCTATATCCTGCTTTGTTACGTCGTTCTCCAGCGTCGCTGTCAGATCTATCAAGGACACCGCGGGGGTTGGGACTCGGATGGAAATTCCGTCCAGGCGCCCCTTCAGTTCGGGAAGCACCAGGGTTACCGCAACCGCCGCTCCGGTGGTCGTGGGGATCATTGAAAGTGCGGCCGCCCGGGCTCGGCGCAGATCGCTGTGGGGAAGATCCAGAATCTTCTGGTCGTTGGTATAACTGTGGATCGTCGTCATCAGTCCCTTGGCCAACCCAAACTGCTGGTGAAGGACCTTGGCGACCGGAGCCAGGCAGTTCGTGGTGCAACTTGCGTTCGAAATGATGGAGTGGCTGTCGGGTTGATACATCTCGCTGTTGACACCTAGACAGATCGTCACGTCAGGATTCTTGGCCGGCTGGCTTATGATGACCTTCTTTACGGAGTCACCGAGATGCTTGGAGGCATCCTCGCGCTTCGCAAACAACCCGGTGGACTCGATGACGATGTCGGCTCCGACCTCACTCCAGGGAATCTGGGCTGGATCCCGCTCCGAAAAAACCCGGATGCTCCTACCGTCGAGAGTCAGGCCGTTCTCATCACTACCCACTTCACCAGGCATCTGACCGTAGACAGAGTCGTACTTGAGTAAATGCGCCAGCGTCTGAGGTTGGGTAATGTCGTTTATCCCAACAAATTCGAGGTCGGATCCACTAGCGACTGCTGCCCGGAGCACATTCCGACCGATGCGCCCAAAACCATTGATCCCAATCTTCGCTCCCATTTCCCCTCCTACGGAAAACTTCACATCCAAATATGTTCAACCAAACCAAGACCCAGCAGTGAACCGGATGCATTCTAGCTGACTTTGATAGTCTTCAATAGACCTTTGTTCCATCAGGATGCGTGTGAAATCTACGATGCCCCCACAGCCAGCAGTGGGGATATTCCCGAACCACTTCTTCGATATAGCGATTGAACCGGGACGTGTTCACCTGGATGTCGGAATCTTCGTCGCCGGTGCGCGTTAGTTCAACCGGGGGATAGAAGCGAATCACGTAGTGTCCGCGCCGCTGGTCCGGGTAAATGAAGCCCGGCACTACCGGGGCCGAAGTTCTGAGGGCCAACGCGGCCACTGCCGAATTGGTGGAAGCGGGTCGTCCAAAAAGCGGGACGTAGACCCCGTCTTGCACCTGAGTATTCTGGTCGATCAGCAATCCTACGTCTCGCCCTTCCTGGAGGAGGCGCAGAATCCGTCGCAGCGAACCCTGTTTGGGTACCACCTGGTTGCCAAACCTGGACCGCAGTCGGACGACCCAGCGCTCCAGGAAAGGGTTGTCGAGAGGACGGGTAATGAAGCTCAGGGGATGACCGTGCAGGGCGTGGGCGGCCGGCAGGAGTTCCCAAACGCTGATGTGCGCGGTCAGGAACAGAACGCCTTTGGAGCCCTGCTTGGCAGTCAAAAAGTTTTCCAGACCACGGCCCTCCTCATAGCGGACGCGCTTACGAACCTCGGCCGATGTGAGCCGCCCCAGCCGGCTCATCTCCACGGCTAGATCTCCCAGCTGCCGGTAGCTCCGGAGCAGGGTCCTGCGACGCCAGGAATCATCCTCTTTGGGAAAAGCAATTCCCAGATTGGTGAGGCCGATTCGGCGATGCTTCCAATCGACCAGATAGATCAGTGTAGCAATCGCTCCACAGAGCGCGTACGCAAGACCTCTGGGCAGCAGGAACAAGGTCACGAAGAAAGTCCAGACGGCGGAAAAAACGGCAAAGTCGGCCAGCATATCGGCCCCTACGATCCTGCGGCCCTGCCGGCCTTGAGTAGAACCCTACCGGCCCGAGACTGATTGGATCTGCCTCGCTCCAGGACGATCTCACCGTTGACCAGAACCCACTCGATCCCCTCGCTGTGCCGGTGGGGATCCTTGAAGCTGGCCTTGTCCCGAATCCGCTTGGAGTCGAAGGCTACGATGTCGGCCCAGTAGCCGCTGCGGATGAGCCCCCTGTCCTGAAGTCCAATGATCTTCGCCGGCAGCCCCGTCCCGGTGTGGACGGCGAAGGGCATGTCGATGATTCCCAGAGTGTTGACGTAGCGGTGCAGTCTCCGCGCAAAGGCGCCGTAGGATCGGGGATGGATCTTTTCACTGGCGTTCGCAGGAATTTTTCCGTCCGTGCAAGCTGCGACGAAGGGCTGCTTCATAAAGGTGATTACGTCCTCTTCGGACATGTGAAACTGCGTGAACAGAGCGCCCTCTAAAACCAGGTCCAGGGAAGCTTGTGCCTCCGAGAGCTGCCTGCGCCGGGCCACTTCGGAAACGCTCACGCCCAACAGGCTTCGATCGGGGTGCTTCGCGATCTGGAATTGGTCACCGCCTCCTGAAAGTCGGATCTCCCGTTCCAGGCGGCTAACTGCCTGCTCGCGCTCCTGGGAATCCTCCATCAGCCGCCGAAGACGCTGAAGGGAATCGCTTTCCGAACGCACATGTTCTCGCAGTGAATCAATCAGTCCCAATTGGATCGTGGAAGCGGGCTGCTGCATCAGGAACTCGTTGGTGTAGAGTGCCGTTAGAGCCGGATTCAATCGGTAAGCCGTTCGCAGCAGCTCCTTCATCGAGAGCTCCAGCAGGAACTCCCAATCAGACCGATCCAGGTCCTGGGTCAATTCCTCAAGCGAGCGGGGACAAACCAGGATTCCATCACTTGAGGTCGAATAGGGATAGAGATCGGCATAGACGGCCAGACCTGACTGCCGGGCTTTCTTCAGGCGCGCTACCACCGCACCGGCCTTTCCCCAATTGCGAGGACCGGCACACTTGATGTGGGTCGCAACAGCCCGCACACCGGTGGCTTCGGCAATCTCGACCAGCTCGTCGAGAGCCTCCAGCAGAAAATCACTCTGGTCCCGAAGATGGCTAATGTAGAAACCGTCGACCTCCTTGACCGGACCAGTGCTGGCTATTACCTCTGCCGTGGAAGAGAAACAACCCGGGGTATAGCTGAGTCCTGTCGAGATCCCCCAGGCTCCCTGCTGCAGGTATTCCCGGACCTTGGCAGCGGCTCTCTCGGTCTGGGAAGGAGTGGCAGGCTCCGAGCTCCAGCCCATGACCTCCAAGCGGACGCTGCCCTGCCCTACCAAGGGGATGATGTTGTTTCCGAGGCCGTGACTCTGCCACTTGGCCACCTGTGACGTCAGGCTGGATCCCACAGACCAGGGGTGGCGCCCGTCCTGTCCCACCACTACGGTCGTTATCCCCTGGGTAAGGTTGTTGACGGCGGCCGCTAGCCGAGGGTCGGACAATCCGGTCTCTGCATGGCTGTGCAGATCGATAAAGCCTGGGATCACATAGAGGCCAGTCGCATCGATCGTTCTGTCGGCCTTCAGCTCGCCCAGGTCCCCTACCTTTGCGATTCGGCCATCGCGAACGTATATATCTCCAATAAACGCCGAATCTGAGGTTCCATCGATGATTCGCCCTCCCCGGATAGCAACCGAAGGTGAGGCGGGAGACGACACCTGAAGCTCCCGAGCAGCAGCCGAGAAGGCGACGGCGGTGAGGGAAATAGCGAGGACCATCGCAGCCCAAGAGGCTTGAAACGGAGAGGCTCGGGTCAAGACTCGCCTCCTGAAGATTTCCGTGTCCCTGAGGTAGTCAGGGGGATCTGCGAAACAGCAAGACGGAGAACCACTGCTGCCTGTCGTTATGGCGTTGTACCAACTCCAATCCGAAGAACTGGAGCTGGCTCAGGAGCGAGGACAGCACGAACTTTCGGCTGATCTCCACTAGGATCGGCTCAGCTTCTTCCCACCGAAACGAGGCCTGGACGTCCGGGAAACGGATCTCTTGAGAAGAGGTAGGCAGTGCATACATCTCCATCTGTCTCTTCTGCGAGTTGTAGAACGGGGAATACTCCATCTTCGCTCGATCAAAATTACTGCCAGTGAGTCGGTTGATGTGGTCGAAGGCGTTGAGAACGAAGTCCGCAGTGAGTCCCCTGGAATCGTTGTAGGCACGCTCCACAATCGCTGCTTCCTTGACTTCATCCACACCAAGCAGCAAGAAGTCGTTGGGCCCCATGTTACTGGACAGTTGATGGAAGAAGTGCCCGAACTGCACCCTGGTGAAGTTCCCCACAGTGCTGCCCAAGAAAACGAACAGGGTGGGCAGCTCAACGTCGATGCTTGCGATCGCATCCTCGTAGCGTGCTACCAGGCCCTCGAACCGGATCTCGGGGAAAGCCTCCTGCTGAGGATCGCGCGAACCCTTCAGGGCCAGAGGACTGACGTCAACTGGGGCAAAGATCCCTCGCCCACGCTGCTTAACCTGCTCTCTGAGCAGGTGCCGCGTCTTCTTCGAGAATCCTGCGCCAAGCTCGACCAGACACTCCACCGGGGCCGTGGCCACGATGTTCGCTGCCTCCCGCTCCAGGATGCCATCCTCTAGCCGGGTCAGGTAGTATTCGGGCAGCTGGCTGATCTCTTCGAACAAGTCAGAACCTCGATCATCGTAGAGGTAACTGGGATCGACCCACCGAGGCTGATCGAAGAGAGTTCTCAAGACAGCGAGAGCCGGATCCGCCTTTTCCGAATGCTGCCGTAGGGTCCACAGCGAATCATCCAACAGTCGCCACCGGTGCTGCTGACCTGCAGCAAGCACATTGGACCCGCAATTCAATTCGTCCTCGACAACCCTTTCATCGGCAACACAGGATGAGGAAATTTCAGCGTCCGCACACATTGGCTAAGATCCAGATTCAGCTCTTGTTACCCTACTCAGTTCGGCTTTTCGTTCCCGCTAGTGGATTATACACAAGGCTACCAGCACCAGGGTCGTAAGGATGTCTCGGCATGCGAAGTGCGCTACCCTGGGTCAGGTTAGAATGATCCAGAACAGAGGGTGTCGCAAAAGCCCTTGGAGATTTGGAAGGGTTAAGATCCCGCCTCGCTGTTGCTTCGGCGAGCATACAGAGCCGTGACCGTGAGGGAGCGGGCCCCGATCAACGATCGGGACAGGTGGCAGGTCCACAACAGGAGTCCTCGGGTCACTGTCTGCCGGGTCCCTTGTTTCCGGCATCCGTATGCCGGTACCGCTCCTTCGCAGTCACGGCTCTGTCAAACGGCTGCTCCTGCATAATTCCCCATCCGATGAAGTTTCAGGTTAGTCTCGGCCCCAGGAAGCGCTGGCCCCATTCGAGAAAGAAACTTTGGGTTGTCTCGAACCACGAACATCGATAGCACTCTGTCCATTGTAGGACGGGCACTCCTGCCCGTCCTACAAAGATTACCGCTCTGTTAGATGGCGGCTCTTGCATGATCTTCTAGCCGATGAAGTTTCAGCTTAGTCCCACCCCCACTACGTTGCCCCATTCGAGAACGAAACTGCGGTCGAGGATAGGCGATATCGTGCGTCAGCGCGTTGGGCCTCCCACAGGTTCTCGGTTTGGGCAGCTATCACACGGCCGGGACTTGGCTCCACAAGCTCAGGCGGGCCATGGTCAGGCCGGGACGAGATCGCCTTTCGGGCACGCTGGAAGTGGATGAGACCTATGTGGGCGGCGCGAAACCTGGTAAGCGAGGGCGTGGTGCGTCGGGAAAGAGCTTGGTCGTGATCGCGACAGAGATCGAGGGTACCCACATGGGCCGGATGTTTCTGCCCAAAGCCTGGAAAAGGCGGTACAGCAAACCGTGCTCCCAGGCGCGGTGATTCACACCGACGGGTGGAAAGGCTATGGGAAACTGAGTTCCCTTGGGTACACCCACGAAGTGGTGCGCCCTGCGGCAGAAGTCGGCGAGGATTTGCTGCCACATTGCCATCGAGTCGCCTCGTTGCTCAAG